>Ga0123352_10015752_pt1 | contig 12036 bp, 7 predicted proteins | sample TergutLab28metaG_FD_89700 | JGI IMG/M metagenome (GOLD analysis project Ga0123352, IMG submission 89700) | Labiotermes labralis P1 segment gut microbial communities from Petit-Saut dam, French Guiana - Lab288 P1 | ecosystem: Host-associated > Arthropoda: Insects > Digestive system > Gut ... | reverse complement strand
GATGTTATTTTCTGTGTTGTTCATTGGTTAATTGTGTTGTTCTATGTTGTTCTTGTATGTAAGTGTGTACTGCCACCGGGTGACCACCCAATTGCAGTTAATAAAAATATATATATATATAAATGCTTTTAACTACTCTTCCATCAGGCATTCTTTCAACATGTCCCACCCAACTCAGTCTCTTACTTTTAATGTGCCTTACTACATTTTCATGGTTAATCAGGTTTTCCAACTCCTCGTTTGTTTTTTGTCTCCATTCTCCAATTGTTTTCTGCGTTGGGCCTAAAATTCTTCTCAATCTCAATAACCTCCTTTCGAATACCAATAATTTATTTCAATTGTATATAAAGTGTAAAGAATGTAAAGCATTCACGGGGGGAGGGGGGTGGTGGTAGAGGTTTCGCTCCATTCAATCTTAAAAATCGGTGCTATATGAAGGAGAGTGGTCAATCACTCTCCCCTCCCTCCCTGGTCTCTTTACCCAAGGTACCGTTTTAAAAGAAAGCTGGCTGGACCCCCGAATCGGTCTTGATTTTGAAGAAGATGTAAATCTGTTTCCCATTCTGGTAATCGAAGCCCTATGTTCCAGCTCTTCCCCAGTCACTATATCTATTGAGGTATCTCTCTTCTTTGCTTCCAAGGTGCACACCAATATCGAAATAACAAATCTGTGTTGCAAAAATGAGTAATTTTGGTCTTGGTGATTGAAGTATTTGCTTATTAATCGTACATGATTGTACATACGTATGAAAATTTGTTGACTCTTATAAACGAAGTGAGTGTTCTGGAATAATAAGAAATCGGGGTTCTAGTGACCCCAGTGTGTGATCCTAATGCCTAAACCAATGTCATTTTGAAATGCTCAGCTTTAGAGCTTCTATCATATGATGCTGACACATGACCCAACTTCGTGATGAAGTTTTTAATCGCACTGCCACAATTTTGAAAATAGAGCAGTCTACCGGAGAAGGATGGAACTAGATAATATGCGGTAACCTAAAAGGACTAACATCATCTGTTGTACTTCTATTAGCATATGTTATTGAATTTCATAAACTAACAGCTCGAGGCGAGGAAATAATGTTATTTCGAAATAACACAGTTATTGTTTATTAAAAGCCCGCAGGGGAAACGTCCTAGTTAAAATAAAAATAACTGCGATAAACGACAGAAATGAACGTCTAATGGCTAAATATCTTGAGTTTTGTGTTGTACTTTTCAGCCATTCCAATGAAAACGTTCGGTACTCTGCTTAAATGTCATACGTCGGTGTTTTCCAAAATTTCTATGAAGATACCCCTAAAAGAGTTTTTCATATCCGTAGGAAATCCCACCTATGAAAAAGAAAAAAGACAACAGAGAAAAAGCTGTTTGGGCACTGAGCTTTTGCAAAATTCCAGTCAATAATTCCTGCGGTGTTGCCAATAGTATTCGAAATTTTTCGTCTTATAATTAATATTTTTCTTTTGTATTTCGTAATTTTCATGGACACGTTATTGCGAAGGCTGCTGTACATACCTGAACTACCAAAACACTATTATTATTATTATTATATCGCTCAGGATAGAGACAGGTGGCGAGCACTTGTGGCTGCGGTAATGAACCTTCGGGTTCCATAAAATGCGGAGAATTTCTTGACTAGCTGAAAACCTGTTAGGTTCTCACGAAGAACTCTGTTCCATTGAGTTAAGTAAGTAAGTAAGTAGGTTATTATTATTATTATATGACACAATATATCAGCATGCCCTTTATTGGAAAAAGAACAATACATAAAGAGACATTAAAGAGTGTGTTTTCTCAACTTCACTTTAACACATGAAAGGAAAGAGAGGTAAAATTAGACAATGAAAGCTGGTACAAGTATGTACCAAAACAGTAGAACAACTCGTGAAGCTGAGGTAGTCATAATATGGGATAAACATTAGCAAGGTGACAGAACCAACTGTAGCAAATAAACAGTGACAATGAAAAAGGACCATGTATGTTAATAGATGTCCCAATTTCCGGAGACAGAAACCTGATTAAGACAGAAACCTATTCTGAAATACGATTATAAAGATATAACAAAAGAAATGCAGCGCATGTGGAATGGAAAAAACCAAAGTGATAAGCAGTTACAACAGGAGCAAATGGAGACATCTTAGATGCATTCCGAAAATATCTGGGAAATATATCGGGAAAGGACATCAAGGAAATACAGGAAACAGCCATACTGGGCACTTAGCACACATACATCGGAAATTACTAATGTAAAAATCAGAATTTTCATCATGCAAAAACACTACATGTAACATAAATTGTAACTACAGAACAGCTGCAACACTGTATAGACTGGAAACACGATTTGTTTCAAGCATATAATTTTAAATACTCCGCATAAAGAAGATAATGAATAATAATAATAATAATAATAATAAAAAAACAGTAATATTTAATACATACACTATGATTACAAAATTTTTAACAGAATTACGAATAGGAAGTGCTTGGTCAGTGATCCGTACCATTTGAAACCAGCCAAACTGCTGTGAATTTGACGATGATGATAATGATGATAGTGATGATGACCCGACTACGACGACGACGGTAATGATGATGATACTAATAACATTTGAGACGTGATGTAACTAAGATTAGTGGAAACTTCCGACACTGCAGAGGAACGTGCTGCCTCTATACTCAGGGTATATTTCAGGACTCTTTCGGCCACATTGTGAGGCGTCATAACGACAGACACTATTCTTCACAGCGATTGTCGTTAGAATTTCAAAGCGCTTTACAACACAGTCATTTTAGATTATAAATAAATTGTGACTGTTGGAAAACTCTTTAGATAAAAGTAGCTTCAGTAACGCAATGTCGTCTTCTAAAACAGTCTTCAATGTAACTGTAATTAGTTCTACGCGGAAAAAATATATATGAACCGAAATTTACTTGAGAGAATTACAGAATTATGTTAACTGTACTTGCAACTTACCTTTTTCTGCCAGAGATCAGCTGCTGAATTCCCAAGTTTGGCTACACTGGTTTGTTTCGCCCGCGATTCTGAACACGCACTCCACAACACTCTGGAATAAAAAAATCATACCTACTTTATGTACATGTTAGAGAATACAACACGTACGGGACAAACTGCAGTTGATGTTTAGAGCGTCATGGTGATCTAACAAGAGCACAGCCTTAAACGGCAATAGTACAGAAATAGAAAATTCAAATCACGTTCCAGACTAGGAAGTTTCTCAGCTACATCCATTGCTTCGTATATATGTATCGTACGTACGTTTGTGTGTATGTGTAAATGTATGTATGTATATATGTATGTATGTATGTACGTATTATGTATGTATATATGTTTGTATGTATTTTATATGTATGTATGTATGACTGTATGTATATACGTTTGTATGTACGTATGTATATATGTATGTATGTATGTATGTATGTATGTACGTAGTATGTACGTATGTATGTTTGTATATATTTTATATGTATGTATGTACGTATTATGTACGTATGTATGTACGTATGTATATATGTATGTATTTATTATGTACTATGTATGTATTAGGTATTATGTATGTATTTTATTAGTATGTATGTACGTTTGTACGTATGTTTGTATGTGTGTGTATGTATGTATGTTTGTATTTTTTTGTATGGTTTATTGCTTGTCCCATTACAATGGTAATACTACAAGCTTTACAATCTTATAGTTGATTTGGTACAGTTAGTTGCTTATTCTACATTTAGTTTATCAAATTTTATGTCGTTAATAAATTTTGTAAATTCCTTGTAGTGTCTTCTTATCAATCTTCTTATCAAGTCCCTTTTGGTAATTGGCCATCTGTTTGTTCCTGTTACCGTCCTCTTTAGTCTGTCTCTCTCCTTTGTCAGCCTTTTGCATTCATATATTATGTGATCAGTTGTCTGGACGCCTTCTCCGCATGAACACGTCGGCTCTTCTATTATTTTGAAGCGATGTAAGTAGTCTCTCGTTTTTCCGTGCCCGCTTACTACGGCTGTGAAATTTTGTGTTAGTTGTAGCTTTATCTTTAATCTTTCTGACACATCTGGGAATTATTCTTTAGTAGTTCTTCCTTTATTTGTTTGCGTCCATTTTCTCTCTGTATGTATGTGTGTGTGTACGTATGCATATATGTTTGTAAGCATTTATGCATATATGTTTGTATGTGTGTGTACGTAACGTACTTATGTATGCATTGTAATGTATCTAAATACTACGTACGTGTATATGTTTCATACATATGTACATGTATGTATGTATTATGTACGTAAGTATGAATGTGTGTATGTACGTACGCATATATACACCCTATAGTCCTTATGTATGTACTTATGTATTTTATATGTACGTATTATGTATGTATGTGTGTATGTATAAATGCATAGATAGTGTGTAGAAATATGACGATCACTCAAACAATGAATTGTCGTCAAATGATACTCTGCTTCAGTCGGCAAGGGACAGATTGGTCTCCGGACGTGTTCTGGAATTCATGGTGAAAGTGAATGACAAAAATTTCTAGAATCGAACCTGTGCCTACTATGACAGGCTGCTGGCCGTAGAATTTTATACAACACATTAAAAGTAGTGCTAGCGGAGGTAACCTTTTGTACATTTTGAGTCAACTATTACACATTAGAAATGATGTGATACAACACTTCACTCTCCTATCTTAAAGTAACTCTATGTCTGTCTGTTCCTTTGGGCAATATGTTCAGGCCGAATCGCCACTTCACTTCCAGCCTCCATCCAGCAGCTACCACTTCCTTTGAACAATTCTTCTGTAACTTTTCCTTTCAGTCTACAGGGAAAACGAAAATCAGTTAACATGTTCCTTCCATAATCATGCAATTAAAAACTTGGAATTGGTGTGTTCTTCTTAAATAAACACCGTAGGTACCGTGTACCTTGTATTGTGAAAGTGATTCTGTAAGATTCCATAAGTCATTCTGCATGTCGTGTCTTTAAAACCCATAATTCTTCATAATTTATTTTTCACTTCGTATTTTTAACATATTTTATATTTCGTTTGTTATCTGGCTTAAAACGGAAATAATGTAGAAATGAAGAAACGTGTAGTTGAATAATACCTTCACTCACCTAGAATTTGGGTGGTGTAAATGAGCAGCATTAGAAGCTTCGAGGCAATTTGAACCCTAGGTTCTGCGAATTAAAATGTAGCTATGTTCACCCCCTACCTAATGACTTTCGGATACCTAAGAATATAGACCCTGCTGTAATAAATAGGTCAAACAGTTTAAAAAGAGCCTACAAACAATTCCATCGCAAATTGTCACAGGTTTCAGGTTCACCGACACGACATTCAAGTCTCCGATATTCTAATGGTGAAGTGTTCTGTCCTTCTATAAAGTCAGCAGCCAAGCAGTCAGTACACTGAAGGAGATTTCCCTAGGGTCACGTTTATGGCTTTCCTGTCACCGTCCGTCCTGATAAATAATTCACAACAGCAGTGAGACACAATTTACATGACTCACTGTAGTTATTCTCACTCGCTGACTGGTTACTCCCATACTCTCCTCCTTAGTCACAGGTATTTTTTCATTATCATCATCATCATCTTCATCATCAGGCAGGGGGGTTTTGTAGCATCATTATCTGGTGATTTACGTCAAAAATATGTTCAAGATTGTCAGGTTTAAAAAAACACAGAATTCTGCACTAGTGGCAATCTCCTTTCTGTTATTAATCATTTTCATAAATTGTCTTGCTAACGGGAAAACCCGAAGTTAAGAATTGAAAGTGCTGCCTCAAGCGGAGGCCCCGGAAAGCTAACATATTTAATCTACGTCTATGGACTCCGCTTGAGGGAGGAGTGTTGATTTCAGTGTCATTTTTCTTATTTACAAGTGTTAGAAAACTTTGTTCCTTCTTTAGACGTTGCTTGCGATCCTTTGAACTCCGACAGAAATTACCCGGCATTAAGCATTAGTCAGTATATTTTTTAAAGTTTATTAACATTACGATGCTGTAAGCTATTTATTTATTAAATATTTTAGGGTTTCTACATAATAACTATTCGAACCCATAAAACTAGTCTTGTCCAAATTCTGTGTCTTTACCCTACTACTTAGTTTTTCCAGATTTAAGCGGAGTAAGGACCAGCAACTAATAAATTTTGCAATATTGTGGAATCTTAGATCGCTGTTACTAATGCCGTTCTTGACGCCGTGTAATCTGGCAGAAAATAACCGACGTTTTGGGAAGTTAGTGTCTCCATTTTCAAGATGTGGGATAATTTCCTGTTTGAGAATAGGGTGCTGAGGAGAATATTTGGACCTAAGAGGGACGAGGTAACAGGGGATTGGAGAACACTACATAATGAGGAGTTTAATGATTTGTAATCTTCACCCAATATCTTTCGGGTGATCAAATCGAGAAGGATGAGGTAGGCGGGGCATGTAGCACGTATGGGGGAGAGCAGAGGTGTGTACAGGGTTTGGTGGGGGAACCTGAGGGAAAGAGACCACTTGGAAAACACAGGCTTATATGGGAGGATAATATTAAGATGGATCTTCAGGAAGTGTTTTGTGGGCATGGACTGTATCAGTCTGGCTCAGGAAAGGAACAGGTGGTGGGAACTTGTAAATGCGGTAATAAATTTTCAGGTCCCATAAAATGTGGAGAATTTCTTGACTAGCTGGCAGCCGGTTAGCTCCTCAGGAGTGACTCTGCTGCTTTGAGTGGGTGGGGTGGGTAGGAATAATTTCCTCCTAAAAGTATGTCAATACACTTTCTCTTTATATATATATACATTATATATATATATATATATATATATATATATATATATAGTCATTAGAAACCCTTTAAAACGCCATAAGCCTCTACCCTCTCAGCGGGATTCTGGCACATAGCCGAGCAGTGTGCTACCCTTCAAGGGTGTCTGTGCCTCATACAGCAGTTTGTGATCGACGTCCTACATTAATAAAGACGCAATTAATCACGTCATGATCGTATTTCAAAGTACCAAAACGTCACTGGTTATGGAAACAGGGATCTCGCCCAATACAATTTAGCAATTATTATATATGTTAATAGCAGAGGGAAGTCGAGCTACAGCCGTTTGACATTTTGTACGGTGGGTGCAGATGACATGCAATTTGTCATCTCCAGATCACTTGTCATCGATGCCACAGACAGCAGACAAACATACCTAAAATTTGTCAAAGTATTTGATACTATTCAGTGAAGTGATTATTGAATTTGCCACATGTTTAATAATTCATGTGACTGTCAGCGAGATATAACATCTTGAAACGGCATGTGACCTGTCGTTATATAACGCAAAGTAAGCTGGGAGAGAGAGGAATACACTGCCGGCACTTACTCTGAAGATGAGTGGGCCGGGTAGCTCAGTTGGTATAGCTACTAACTACGGGCTGGACGGTCCGGAATCGAATCCCGGTGGGGACGAGATTTTCCGCCCGTCCAGACCGGCCCTGGGGCCCACACAGCCTCCTGTAAAAATGGGTACCGGGTCTTTCCAGGGGGTTAAGTGCGGCCGGGGCGTGTTGCTGACCACTCACCCCCTTCTAGTACCGCGGTCATGGAAGAGTAGAGCTATTCCTCTACCCACCCACTGGGCCACACTGGGCCTGTAAAGGGATCACTTTACCTTTACTCTGAAGTTGAAGGCAATACATATGGGTATGTTGCTTCGAATCAACTGTGAATCTGTACCAAACCACGAGGTGTCACATCCCAGAGAATTTTCATAATCACCGCCCCGAGAATTTCAAATTTGCAGAAACTTGACCATATACTTTCACTACAGAAGTCCTTTTTTTAATGTAATGTTTTTGAGAGTCGCTCGCATTTGTCAGATTAGTGCAACCGCCTTCGCTGATATTACATGGTACTATGAAACTGAGCTGGGAGATGCTGCAACAGCAACGGACATTAGGGGTTCGAAATAGGGATGACAGAGGGAAAGAAAAATAAACGTTACTGTCTCGTATATGTTAAAATTGATGTGGCGAGACTTCTAACTGGCGGGCGGAGATATTTGTGATAAATACAGTAGTATCCACAGATGATTAAATATAAAGGCAATTCTAAATATCTGCAAGGACGAAACGTGATCCTTCCTATTTAAAGACCCAGTTCGTACCGCGCAGTAAACACTTGTCATCTCTGTTATAAAAACCAAATACTGAATGCTGTATCGGGCAAAATTCACTGTTTGTCCTAAGATCCACACAAGACGTACAAATACAAATGGGCAGAAGATAACATTTATAATGTTAAAACTGGCAGTACATACAGCAAACGCCAGGATTTTAGCAGAAATTATCTTCAAAGCCTGGCTGGATTTCTGCTCGGGGTTAATAGGTAGGGTCAACAGTTGTGTCAGGAGAGTGGATCTTCTACATGTAGAGGCACCGCAGCGGAATAGGCAAATTAAATGATAATAACTCTGTGCGAAATTAGACCTTGTCAAAATAAGGACGAAATCGAAGACTACCGGACTGAAGTACAAATCTCAAATAATGGCAAAATGGATACATTATTTACAGACGCAATCAAATCAACATTTAACGCATCTCAACCTTCCAAAACAAAAGAGTCAAGCTAATAATTTGTATGCAGAAGAAAAACAATAGATAAGATATATAAATAGTACGGACGATACTACAGCCAAACTTGACAAGTGGGTTTCTTCAGCACAGTAACAATGCAGACAATTAAGTTGCAAGAAAAAAATTATAAAATATATTAAATTTCTTTTGTGCCTCACCTCAACAACTACATTACATTTTATCTTAACATTTCTATTTTAACAATTTTAATGACCAACAGCCTACAAGATTGGGGTGGCTCAGTTGGTTGAGGCAATGCGCGGGTTCGATTCCTGATAGTGTCATTGAGATTCTTCATTAACATAGTCCTTCAGGCCATACTCTGGTCATGGGGGTCGACTTAGCCTTTAGCAGAAATAAGTACCAGTAAATGCGGCCGGTTTGTGCGGCTGACAAACCTTACCACTTTCACGTGCTGATTGTCTAGAAATTCTGGTAGCCTCAACCTCCTGGAGCCCTCAGGGCCTGTAACTTTACCTTAACCTTCGCCCACACGACGTAAGTCCTCCGAAACTGTTCAGATACTGACCCCCTGTACATTAACCATAAAGTTAGAAAGGCGATAGGTCAAAAATGGGTAAGAAGTAAGAATAAGTTCTGTATTTAATAGAAGACTCTTATGTAAACATCGCCATTACAAAAATATGACACTGAAGTGTGACTTGTGGTTGACCGTGCATCGTAATTCAGTGTGGATAAGAAACCAACTAGATGTCACTTTTGTGTTATCATTTATTTCTCCTTTACAAGTTGCTCAACATGTTTCGGGCAACCATGCGCCTATCTTCAGGAGCTGACGACTGCGTAGTGTTATCGCCACATGTTGGTATTGTTCCGTGGTTGCAAGAAGGCTGTCAGAACCGGTTAGCAGGTAGTGTGTTCATTGTGGAGTTCGTAGTTTGTGCTACGAACTCCCCAATGGACACACTACCTGCTAACCGCTTCTGACATCCTTCCTGCAACCACGGCACAATACCAACATGTGGCGATAACACTACGCAATCATCAGCTCCTGAAGATGTTTGCCCGAAACATTTTGAGCAACTTGTAAAGAGAAATAAAGGATAACACAAAAGTGACATCTAGTTGATTTCTTATCCACACTGAAATTTAGAGAAGACATGCTAAATAACTTTTTTTTTTTTTGTATAACGTTGTAGTTTTCATGGGGTCTCCGTCCTACTGTACCACATCAGACCATAAATAAAGATACTCGTATTATAATTCAATATATATATGAGGAGCAGTCCTCCACATGAATTTCGTGCATTATTTTTTTATTCCCGTTGTTTGTAGTTGCCATTCCGTTCAGACGTTTCATCATCCCGTAATTTCAACTGCGTGCAGGGAACACTGTCAATCCATCAAAAGCTTCATTCATTTCTTTGCAATCTGTCATGATATTTTCATAAAACATACGCTCATGGTGAAAACCCGTGGGGTCGCTTAATGCACTCTATTGGCCACCGTCGTAATTTCACGGTGGAAGGAAATGAAAATAGGTACAAACGCTCGTATATTGACAAGCTGTTCATGCAAAGCGTCATTAAGCTTGCCATTGATATTCTTGTGTGTGGGAAGCTAAAAAAGTTTCATAAATAATTATATTTACGATGCAGTTGACACGATATTTCAGGTTTTCAAAGCGGTATCGTTTGGACCGTAGTTGTGTGAAGGACAACATATTCGCTACATAGGTACTAAGGTCTGGAGGAAATATGTGCCTCCATTTTCAGGGGTTGATTAATGCAATATACCAAACTCCAGTGAGGCAGTAGCACCTCACTGCGTTCTTGTTATCAGTAATCAGTAACACTGACGGAATTTATTTCTGAAGGCAAATATCTTTCTCACATAACAGCTTTCATTTCTTGTTACTGTAGACCAGTCTGTAATGCTTTCTTACACCTTTGCGTTAAGGCAGTAGTCTGAGATACATTTATCCTCGATCACTCTCAGAAGGCATATGGGGAAAGACTCATAGCTCCATTCATTTCTAACTTCGGCTTTAGATAGGAGGGGTCACCTTCACGTTCCAGGACCTTTAACCCCGCGGAAAAGAGCGGTTGGCACTGAGTGAACAAGAGGCTGGTTGGGCCCCAGAGACGTTTTTGTTGCTTTGGAGAGGGGAAAAAAGCTCTTGCCCATGCCGGGAATTTATCTCTGTTTCCATGGTTTTTCAGACCGTGGTCCGCTCAGTATACCGACTATGCCTTCCCAAATATACACAGCAGTTTTGAGAAAAAGGTTTATGTTACATCCGACTATTTGTAAGTAAATTCTGTACATAGACTACACCAACAAATTACGATCACATTTTGAAAATTTTGATGGTTCAGAGGGAATGTAACCTTGTTCCCTATATGGGGATCGTTACAATATTTTTAAGTCTGAAACTGAAAAGGTTAGATTAGGTACACGATTACATAATTAGAGTGGATTTATGGAGGGAAATTGTTAATATTTCCACATGACTAGACTGGTTCCGGTCTTAGAACAGAACATTGTTCAGCGTCTTTCAAATTTTTTGTCGCTTTGCCTCTACAGATTATTGTAAAAATGTGCACGTTTCTTCTACCGATGTACTCTGGGGTAAGTTTCGAAGTTAAAAAGTCGTTTGCAGTTTTGCAGAAAACTTCTTCGTAGCTAAGTTGTTTGGTAGTAGATTTTGATCCATTTGACGAACGTGTAATAAGTGCCTCGTAAAACTGACCTAACTTTACCACCACACACCTCAACAACGAAAAGATTTTTGGTAAAAGTGCAAGGAACATTTTCACTCTAAATGTTGTGGCCAGTAGGCTATTAGATTGTAGTTTCTTAGTATCGTGACACCGTACAGACTAGTGGGTTATTAAATGGGTAGGCAGGAAATCACCGTCTCTATATTAGGTTACTTTTAATTTGATTGGTTCCTTTATTGATAGAAGTTAACAAATGCTGAAAATTATTTGAAAATTTTGGCCCCTTGTTTTCAATATGTCGGGCAGTCGTATGTGCATAATTTATATTCTTAACATACCACAAAATTTGTAAAAATGATATCTCATTTCTATCTCTTGTAATCTCTTTAAATGTTCTAATGTTAGCCTGATGATGACCTTACAAGGTTAAAAACATGTAGCTGCATTAATGAATACTACTGGTTCACTTTTGTTAACGGTGTTATTTCACTCCATCTATTAACTGATGATGGCTAACGGGATGCATAACTTTAAAAACCTTATGTATTATGGACCGTGCATCATTGTGATAGTTGAAGAATATGAGACCAACTTGATGTCACTAGTTATTAAGTTTTATTTCACTTCTTCTATGCTCAACATGTTTCGGACATTAATACATCCAACATCAGGAGCCTGCGACATTTCTATTGTATCACCACATTGGTCGTGTGTTCTTGTTTCGATG
>Ga0123352_10015751_pt1 | contig 12037 bp, 7 predicted proteins | sample TergutLab28metaG_FD_89700 | JGI IMG/M metagenome (GOLD analysis project Ga0123352, IMG submission 89700) | Labiotermes labralis P1 segment gut microbial communities from Petit-Saut dam, French Guiana - Lab288 P1 | ecosystem: Host-associated > Arthropoda: Insects > Digestive system > Gut ... | reverse complement strand
TGCAGAGTACTTCTTGAGAAGCTAACTGGTTTGCAGCTAGTCAAGAAATTCCCCGCATTTCACGGAACCCGAAGGTTCATTACCGCACTCACAAGCGTCCGCCACCTATCTCTATCCTGGGCCCGCCCAACCCAGTCCATATACCCACATCCTACCTCCTGGAGATCCATCCTAATATTATCCGCCCATCTATGCCCAGGTCTCCCCAGTGGTCTCTTTCCCTCCGGCTTCCCCACCAAGACCCTATACACCCCCCCCTCTCCTCACTGTGCCATTAGCTATCGTCATAAAACATAAAGCGAAGGAAACATTTCATACGACCGCCATATTGCTATTTTATGTCCTATAAAATATTATTTTAACAAAAGTGACCTTAAATTAAGTGAAGCGTTCACTTCACATTATTTAGACTTTTGAGATGGCCTGCAGTGGTATAACTTTCACATTACGCATCGTTAAATAGGTCTTTCAAAAGATGAAGTGGATGGCCCAAAAACAGCATGGCGATCCCATAAACCCTCGTTCTTCTCCTAAAACATGATTGTAGACCAACATTTTGCATTTGTACCGAACAGTCATGTCATTGGATTCCATGCAGCAAGCTTAAAAGTAGCGTGTGGCTGATTTACGCAGAAACCATATTAAAAAACATCAGTTCTATAAATAACTGCAGATATATCCGGACGCAATCAGCAGGTATAAATTAATCCGTAAAAACTGAATGATACATTAGAATAATTCGCCTTTACAGAAAAGTAGTGAGTTACGATTTGACAAATTTCGCTCAATTGCCATGTCTGCTCTTTCTTAACATTTTGTTTCACGAAAAAAAAAAGGCCGCCCAGCACCGCACCAAACTTCACATTTCTGCCTAAAACAGTTCATCGTAACAAACGCCAAGACATGGAGACTATACAATTAGCCTGACACTTTACATTCTTGTCACACAAAAAGTAAAGCTACTATGTGCTAAAGTACCATGTCACAGAAGCGTATAGAGTGTATAGGCCGAGTTACACGCATTCTTTATCTCAAAACTAGATGGAAAAGCAGAGTCAGCTTCACGCCCTGGCCGCTTTCACCAATATCAATTAAACTGGACGCACAGTCAGTCAGAACCAGTTCAAGCATGCCTCCCCCCAACCCCCTTCCGAGAATCAAACCACGATTGTTCAGACTGCAATCAATCATTATAATACCTTATACATTCCACAAAAATAAAACGAAACCAGATTACGTTCTTCTGGGATGTGACACCGTGGGGCTTGGCAAGTGAGAAAAAAGGCTTCGGAGAAACCTGGTGGCTCTGTCTTCAACGCTTAAGAAGCAGACAAGTGGGTTCTCCGAAAATCTGGTAGCCATATACGGTGCCTCATCCCAGACGACCGTAATGTTAGTATCTTTTGCCGTAAGAAACTCAAATCTCAGTTCTCACAAAATCAACGACTCCAGAATTTACAGTTGCAGAGGCTTGTATATCAGCACAGAACCTGCCTTCACCACAACGGACGTGTAGATGTATGTATGTATTTCACCGAACAGGTAGAGTCTATATGTTATAAAATAGCTTACGACTTTTCAAGAAACTGTGCTTTATCACTTCCAGTCGTGTTCAGTTGTAGCAACTCTCGGTTCCTCACGTGTTTACACCGTCATAACGTGACAGGCTAAAGTAAGTTGGATGCTGTTGACCAGCTCGTCAAGTACACAGGCTTAGCATCGACTCCCGGTGTTCAACTGTACCCTTTACAACGACAAAATGGTAACAAACACGGGTTTTGATGGCGAACCCTTTAAAGTCCGAACTTAACCTACAAAATATGAAATATTTCATATTCTTCTACACACGAAACACCACTCAGCCACTGCAAAGAACAATCGATTATTGCTGTCTAGGGAAATAACTGGTGTTTACCGTAAGAATCGCAGGGAACACATAAATACAGTGTGCAGGCGAAATTCAGAGTTTTATACTGTTAATGCAGATGAAGCTCGCTGTGCTTACATTAGTTAATAATCTCATCTTCATAACAATCAGGCAAAACTATGCCACAAAAAAAAAGATTTGTGTCAGGATGTACTGCATAACGGCATAGTCTGTCCGAATGTTCCTATCGATAGCTGGTGTGCGTGTGGAGAAGCCCGAAACAGACGAAGCGAAGTTTCCTTCAAATACCAGGGAACAAAAGTGACCTTTCCTTATATCATATAATATAGGAAGATGCCCCCTCCCCCCTCCACCACACCCCAACGGAGATAGAAGACTTGGGGTGGAGGAAGGAAAAAAAGTCTTTTCAAAATGGACTCCTAGCTGTTTCCATAATTTTGTGAGTCTTGCAAACCCACGAAGAAAGAAATGAAAATCTTTTGCTGGGTTTCGAGATGTAAGAGAAAGAGAAAAATAGAAGAGCGAAACCCGCAAAGCGCATAAAGTACAGTTGCCAACAAGAGTAATAAAACACTCAGCTTTATATAACCATTTACGAATGTATGAAAAACATTTTCTTGTACACATGAAATCCGGCAGTCTGCCTGATTTCATTCTTCAGCATATCTTTCAGCGAATGTGCTTGAATGAATCTACGTCCACCAGAACCCGCACCTGGACATTATCCTGAGCCACATAAATCCAACCCACACCCTATCATTCTATTTTAAAGAGACTTTTAATATTATCCTCTCACCTTTGCCTAGGCAACAATAGAAACAATTAACTGTAGGACCGTTATCAGAAAAACTGATGAATGGATGTCTCCATCTGAAAGGTAGAATTTATTATATCCTGAAGATGACTGCAACAGGTTAGTCCGAAACGGCGGTAATTAGCGTCTGTAATAAAAAACGGCTTCGTATTTCAGATGCTCGCAGTATGAATAGATTCACCTGACCCAGGACAGAACCCAGTGGGAGAAAGTTGCGAATACGATAATGAACATTCGGGTTCCACAAAGAGGAGAATTTTTTGATCATCTAAGCGACTATCAGATTCTCAAGAAATAATCAGGAAAATTAATTTGGTTATCAGAATTGCATGATGCAGCTATTCAAATTAAACATCCACCTTACAAATGCGACGGCCGAACGTATCAGAACCTACTGTCATATGCAAACCATTTTTACATATAGGCCATAAGCGCTATATTCGTATTACTGCCCATATCACTGCGCTTACACTCGTTTATCGGCGAAACCAACACCTTGTACGTGACGTCATGAGCGGCTGCATTCTAAAATAGCACCTTAGAGTGTAAAGTTGCTGCTGTGCTGAACTGATCTAGCACCACACCATAAAGACATACCTCTATGCGAATATCGGGAATGGAGGTACAGCTCCATACAGTCCTAATCCCGGCAGTAGACGGAGATGCGTTATCAGCTTCACGCCACGGCCGTTGTAATCCTCGTGCCCACTGAATAGGTGGATTCGGGGTGCCGGATCAGGCATGGACGTGCTGTTGCAGAAGTAAACATCCGCCTCAGCCGGGTATCAAATCCGAACTCTCCAGTTGTCCAGCTTTCAGCCGAGTCACTTTAGTAGCTGCGGGACAGTGTTGCGTGTCAGCTGCATTATCTAACAGTGAGATCAGGCTTCATCCATTCAACGTGTCGGAACAGCATTCCAGCAGTCTTGTAAGTCAATTATAGCTGCTTGTGCATGTCTTAGCATTTCATTTATGTATGTCCATGGCTATGCCCCTAGTTGGAATAAACAGCTCCTGGACGCTATGCGTACAAACAGATTTGTTCTTATTCGCATCGTACAGACGCCTCAACAGCTCTGGCAACTAAAGGAAGTTTTATCTGTCAATATTGAACACTTACAGTGCAGCAGCAAATATCTGAACAACACGGTTCTAACATCAAATAAACGCAGAGATTCGGTTCTTACTTTCAAATCAGATTATAACCGCGTCTTTCGCATACTTTCACTTCGTTATTCCTAATCAGCGTACCACTCGACAAAACATACTGTCTCAAATGAACCAATAAACCGTCAATAGACCTAGACACATACAATAAAATCCACTGCGTAACTTGGGCCTTCTTCAGCTATCGTAATTTACATCCCGTAAATATATCGCTCACTACTAATGACACAGCGGGGCACGGTACAAAGACTATAAAAATCACAGGTAGTTATGTGCGGGTGACGTCATAAAGTGAAGGAATCGATGAGTCCGCAATAAAGCGCAGCGAGGCGTGATGTTGCACGGGTCACCTACTACAAAGGGGCAGGGTAAAGCTGCACAGCTGTGTAATGACCAGTTTACAAAACACTCCATAAACACATCGTAAAACAGCTCTGTCGCTGTCATTCGACACGGCCATGCCAAGCAGAGCTTGAGTTAATACTGGAGAGCCATGCCAACAGTGCCCGCCCCAACACACCACTATACTCGTTCGTAACAGTGAGTTATGAAGTGAGACATTTAAAGAGCAGTCACGTGTTATAGCAGGATTTAAGTAACTGCCTCAATAACGCAGCTCAAGTGCCCGTCACTCATGGGATATGTTAGCAGATTAGGCAATAAAGAAAAATAAACACAACTGATGTATTTTTTATAGAGGCCATCCCGTAGTGTAGTAGTAAATATATGTATATTACCGTCTAAAACACAACATATGTACATCAACACAGTGATGAAATATCGATTACATCAGGGCTACATGTTTCGGCCGTGAAACGGCCATCATCAGGTCACTATATTCTACCTTGCATATGTTCTGCATTGGCCTGATGATGGCCGTTTCACGGCCGATACATGTAGCCCTGATGTAATTGATACTTCATCACTGTGTTGATGTACATATGTTGTATTTTAGACGGTAAAATATATGTATATATATATATATATATATTTACATCTGTTGTAACTTGCTGAGTCTTACGTAATGAATGCGAGTATGCAGGCACATCTAATGGAAATTGTACTAGAACTCCTCCAGTAGGAACACTCATTAGCTTCCCTCCGGAACAGTTTCAGCAGAAGTTGACAAATTATCTACAAGTACCTGAAATTTGTCCAAAATATTTCATTTCGGTAAGGATTTCTTGATGTATGTTGCTTTTATTTAGGTAACTATATGTTATCACCGGTTTTAACATTTAAAAACTGTGCACTTTAGCGCCAAGTGTACTTATGTGTTTCGTATGATACTCAATGAACAGGTGTATATATATATATATATATATATATATATATATTATTATTATTATTATTAACCTAAACAACATTAGCCAGTTGGTCTGTGTAATGGGAGCAGACTGTTCTCTGTGACGCAACAATTTAATTTTTACGTTATTTAGATCAGCTTCATGCTTCTAAAGGTTAGGTCTATTAAAACGATACGTCACGATATGCATGCACTCCTCTACATTAAGTTTATTTTTCTCTAAGAACGCTAATTTAAAATTTTAAAACAATAACCGTTGTAGCAGTATATAAACATTATGTAGCAGTATATAAACATTATATAACTTATTATATAGGACCTACAGCTAAGTCACATTTCGAAGTTATAGGAAGCTTCATTTAATCATTATCAATATCCTCCAAAATATTTTGGAAACCACTGTTGATAAGCAAATTAAAAAATGTACACTGTACGTAACTTATGTTTAATTATGCTGAAAGTGTCAGGTTTACACAAACCTATATACGTCATTCCACTGTACAGCATGTCGCTTGAAGCGGTTCTCGCTCCGATAAATATGAAGCGAGATTCGTTGGAGATGTGCGCTGAAACGGATGCACGCCTCTGTTTAGGGATTAATGCTATCGTTAAAATTGTCCGAGATAAAAGAAGATTCAAATAGATGGATAAATTCTAGCAGAATTACCTGCTACAAGTATCAGATTTCATGAGAATCCCTTATGTGATTTACGAGTTGTTCCGTGCTTGCAAAGGGAAGAAAGGACCGACAGTAACAGGCGTTCTGCAGAGATATGAACGGACCTCAATAAGACAAGTTTATATTTTACGTAGATTCACTGGTGTGTGCGGGCTGCACTTGAGATGAGGCAGCAATATTTTAAAAACGCACAGAAAAGTAAAATACTATGAAACTATCCCGATGCAGTAAATAAAATAATCGTTTGTTAAATCCAATCTAGACCTACAAGAAGTATAAATTAGATTCTCCAATCGGACAGCAAAATCTAGCGTCTCAACTCCAATCAGAACATTTCCGGAAGCTTGGCACCTTTTATCTGCATTTAGCTCGTCAACGACAGTTTCTAATTTCGCGTTGTTCCCACGTTCATTATTAATAACTCATGTACCTGCCATGCCGTGATGTTTCACAGTTCTTGTTTCATTTCATGAGTGAACACATTCATTCGCACGAACATGTGCCATTAAATATCGCCCACATTCGGCAAGCACAATGAATAGTTTTTAAAAGCTTTTCATAGGCGTACACAAACAAAAATTTGGCACTGAAACATTATTTATACAGAACAAGCAATTGCATTTACATATCTCCTCCCGCTGTACCAACGCAAAATTTACATGGTACAGTAAACATGGCTACACTAATTTCACAAAAATTTTGAAATACATTTGAAAAAAAAAACGCTTTTCAGCAACGGACTGTTTACTGAGTAGCAACTGAACCGTGGATCTGATTCACGCAAACTAAATGATCTGCGCGTTTTAAACGTTTACTATGATTGGCGTTTCCCAGAGCTGAGGCTAGTAATTTTAGTACCAGGCTTTTGATTCATTTTTATCACAAGGTCTCTTTTTAATATCCACCATAGATTAAGATTAAAGCTTGTTAGTTTGTTAAGTGGAAGTTCATATTTTTAAATAAGTGACCTTTCCGGTAGTTGTTTCAAGCACAGAAGCTGTCACTGCAGCAACTTGTATCCATTAACAGAAGAACACGAGAAGAAGAAGACGAAGAAGAAGAAGACGACGACGACGACGAAAAGATAATGATGATGAAGATGATTATGAAGAAGAAGAAGAAGAAGAAAACAGAAGGCCATAATATGTGTACTCTTTAAAGTCGTACCGCATGGTTTGCCTTTCCTGTTGCCTAGCCAAATTCCTGCACCTGTTCTGTTACCCTTAACCAGGATCCTCCACTTCATGGCACAATTACGTAATTATTCTTGCATACAATGAAAAAGCCTGAAAAGATGTAGGGTACAGGTAACCAACATATATGCATGCCATCCAGCAGTGAAAATCATGTATGAGGAACTGAAGCGTAGAGTGATATCTTACAGAACAATTTCTTTATCACAGATCATGGCTACAAAATAGGAACGCAATGAGGCGTGTTGACACCATTCTCACAATAACTTCTAAAAACTAAGCGACAACGAACAGATACGTTGAAATCCTGAGGTTTTGAGACAGATGCTTCTTACTGGACGTCTAAAAGAAAACATTTTCAAAAACTTGGTTCGAGGTTTTAACCCTTTACGTACATTGTAACCAACTTTACAGCGTCAGTGTAACTTCTTTTAAAGCATTCTTACACCCCCGATAAAATGCATGTCTACAATAGTCTACTGATCTACAAGCTTGCCATTTACAATTCCTGTAGACAGAGTAGGCTATGGACGGACATGTTAAGTCTAGCAACCTAAACTTAAATTGTGACGTTACCAATGCAGAAAAAAAGTTCTTCCCTTTCTCTTTACTTCAAATACCCCCCACCCCAACCCCCGAGTTCTCAATCTTGCCTTTCTCGACTCAACTCGAAGAGAAATATACCCTCAAATCCAAAGCTAAGAAAAAAAAAGAACCATTCAGCGAGTGGGAACTTGAACTGTCGCCGTTTGTCCAACGACGTAACGATATTTCCTTCCTCTTCTACGAAAAGGCTACTAAAAATCTTGAGAGGGACTTTACTTTGCTATCTGCGGTTGGATCAGTTGGCTGATTTTTCTTTTACGAGTCCCACCACATGAAACTCTACATTTGTTTTAACTCTATCGTGAACTGGTGTCAAGTTTTGATATCAGCGGAGTCACACGGAGTGGCTCAGCAATGCGACTACAACATGAAACTTTGTAGTCAGTTTGACGACCGGGGAATCGGAGTTCGATTCTCAACAGGAATGGATTTTTTTCCTTCTACGCAGCTTTCGTATCGGCTGTGGAGTACACGCGGTCTCCTATTAAATGACACTGGCCAACTTTCCGTCCTGGGTAGAGCGGCGAAGGAGTGAGGCTGACCAATCACCTTCATCTAGTATCAACTCCAAGCATGAATAAAACTAATCTCCACCCCCTCCCCCCTCCACCTCTACGCGTTCATGGCATGGTGCTTGATTGAACTTTGCCTTTCAGTAATATATGACTCATAAGACTACTGTGCAAAAAGCTGAAATCTGACGATAATACCCCCCCCCCCAAAAAAAAGCTAATTGTAGACGACTATATGAAGAGGCTTATACCGCACGCCCCTACACCACACAAAATACAGAGGTCGTTATTTTATATAAACGCACCTGACACAACTTGGCGCAGGTGCGCCGTCACTGACACTTGTCATTGTTCATGTAACAATTTGAGAATTGGAAATTGCACGAACAGTTTATGTTACAGAATTTCACTAAAATTTGTCGATACACAGCAGTTATGGTTAAAACCACATAACAGTAACAGGCATTTTATACTTGGAGACATACTTTGTTTTTCTACTCTCATTTCGATAAATACTTATGGGAGCGAGAGATGAGACAGATAAGCACAATACACACTTCGCGTCCAGCACATATTACCTTAAAGCGTTACACTTCCTGAAACAATATAGCGGGTGTCGAGCTGTGGGTACATTTCCTTGGTGCTCGATACGACGAGTGCATAACAGAATGCATGGATCGAACTGAGAAAGGGGATGTGTAGGTGTGGAGTGGATTCATCTGGCTGGGTATAAGGAAAAGTGCACGCTCTTGTGAATACGATAATGAACATACGGTTGTACAACACACGGGTATTTCTTTGACTGGATGAGCGTCTCATAGGTTCCCGGGAAGGACGATGAACGATGGACCTAGATTGTTATGTAGTCTCAAAAATTCCACAGTCTTAGCACCCATTAATTCCTAGCAAATGAACCCTTAACGCTGCTTATATCCAGACGTTTAACTAAGGCGCAGATAAGGCACGTGAATCTTGTTACAGTATTTATTGGCTGGGAATGCAGTAGCAGACATCTTTATTATTCCACACGGCAGTAACGTGCTGCCTCGTGTGGCAGAAGGCAGAACTATTCTCAACAAGGAGAAGAGTCCAGGAAGGCGATCAATGACAAGGCATCTGAAGATAGGCCATACTTTGGAAACAATTTCGTTCGCCAGAGGGAGTCGTGTTGAAAGAGAATTCAGGAGAGAAATAGAAGCAGATATGGGAAAAGAGAAAGAAGGTTGAAAGGGGAGAAAATAGAGAGCGAAAAAAAGTCTTGACTCGAATCAGAAACGTAGCGAATAGAAGACATCGATCATTGCTCCGAGAAAACAAATCGGGTTGTGCCAGAGTGGGTGAAGCAGGGAGACAGACTGAAGAGCCCATAAGAGGAAGCTGGATGCCGCCATCATGTCGAAACGCAGAAAGAAAATTAAATTGCGTGGAGATATAGAAAGGTTTTCTTACTTCCTCTCTGTCCTTTTTATTCTATTTTTATTGCTTCGTTTTGTGCCATCGTGTCAAGGCAAGTAAAGTGGCTTTTCTATGACGTGTTCGGCCTATAACAAGTACCGTTGACTGATACCACAGCAGCTGTGACGGGGTGGCAGGCACTTCACCGTGTTCCGCCTCTAAAGCTACAGAACTTCCTGCGACGCGAACGCACTTGAGAGTGTCGGTAATCAAAGTAGTATTAAAATACTTAAGGCAAGATATAAGCATAGCTTAACGAGTCTGTTGCTGTCGATAGCTTTGTTCAATCCCATCGAAAGACATGGCGATGGTGTAGGTTACATCTTAATTAAACATATTGCATGTTCATACACATAAACCTATAAACTGAGGCGACAGAAGGGGTTGTTTAATAATTATCAACAATAACAAACTTACGGAATGACGGGTAATCAATATACAGACATGGAAGTGCGTCCACGGCATCACTTTTTTTTAAATAGGCATTTCTCAAAAACCGCAAGCGTCTTATATTCCCCAAAAATATCTTTTTGTTGGACTTAATACACCTTAGACTTGTAACAAAAACACAACGTTTCGGAAGCCGGGTGTGCTGCCGTCTTCAAAATGGGGGAAACGAACCTATCTGGTGGACCCCTTACACAGAGCTACTGTCACTCACTGGTACTTTTTGCAATTTCTCCAGCCAGGATAATAATAAAAAATATAATATTATCGATACTAAGTAATGTGTATGGTCCTTGAATGTTTTCGGGTTTCGGTAGCTCAAAAGATACTGTGCCTTGCCCATTGGCCCACTTGTTAGGTTCGTTTGTTGCACCTGCAGACAGAGACTCAACCGGCTTCTGAAACATTGCGTTTTAGTTATAAAACAACGACGGATAAAGAACAAAAAGAGACAGTTTCGGCATATAACGCACCATCGACAAACCCCAGGGAAGCGCACGGGTCTTACATTCGTCTCTGTAGCTTCTGTCCCAAAGAGGCCTTCTTTACGCTCCGATGAAAAATTAAGGTCGGACATTTCAAGATGCTCGTAGACACGCAAGTAAAGTGATCGTTAAATTTGTCCCATGTGACTTGAAATTAAAATGGCTCCGCAAATTTGAATAAAACCCCTTAATATGTCATTTCATGAAAATTCTTTTAGTGGTAGTTATTTTATTCGTACATACAGACGATCGGCTACAGTAAATTTAACAGGAGCTTCGTAGAATTGCGAGAACACTAAAAATAATAATAATAATAATAAAGAAATGAAGGAAACATAAAGGAGGAAAATCGGGGGAAAAAGGAACGAAATACAAACTGAACTGATTGCATGTTTTAAGACGGAGATCCACGGAAGCAATAAACTGAATCAAGCTACACGAAAAATATATGTCACGCTAGAACAGGCCACGAAGGCCCAGGGGCGGGATGAGAAATAGCTCTACTCTGTCTTTAACCTCGACCCTATAGGGGGGGGGGGTGGATGGTCAATGCCACGTCCCAACCGCTTTACTCCCTTGAAAGGAAACCTGAACCCACTGTACAGGACGATGGGTGGGCCCCAGGGCCGGTCTGTACGGGGGGCGGAAAATCAAGCCCCCACGGAGATTCCATCCCCCGACCGTCCAGACATTAGCGAGTGGCTATGCCGACTAGGCTATCCCGGCCGACGAATAAAAAAAAAATGCGCAATCATTATTTAAGCCTCTGAAGCCAGCAATTAATCCAAACAGTATGGGAATCTTCAGTTCCTACTTCACAGAGAAAACATTCCGTCTCTATTATAAAAACCAACCGGTTATTTCTGTTTAATGAAATAATCATTATTTGTTTTGAGAGTCATATGAAACACATAAACACATCGTGCAGGAAAATAACAGAGTAACTTAACGTTATACCCTCTGGTATATATTTAGCACTGCACTTTAAATGATTACATTTCCCCCGCATGCTCCATCCACATTATTACAAGAACCGCCGATGCGTGCGCGATTGAGCCCCGCCTGTCTTAAGGAACTATTACTCTACAAGTACTGACATTTCCATCTTTTATGTAGTCTGCCACTCCTATTGACAAACCGTTCCAGTGACCTACTATGCTGTATTAGAATATTTACTTAAGCATTTGGAGTTTTTTTAATTTATCGATACAAGTTAACTTGATATCAACATATTTCTGGAACTGAAATAATAAATAGATTACGTACCTGCCATAAATTTACAAGCATGCAAAAGCGATAGTCGTTCTTCGTCCGGGTTATATCTTAATTATTTTTCATAATCTGAAAGTTGAAACAAAGAGTAACATCCTAAAACTAAACTCCGTGGCCTTAGTCCGCACGCGAACTATACCGACAGAGCGGCCGCCGCCGGTCGGCGAAGTTAGTGCCAACTTTTGCGGATAGAGGGGTGTCACGTGGTCAGCG
>Ga0123352_10015748_pt1 | contig 12037 bp, 7 predicted proteins | sample TergutLab28metaG_FD_89700 | JGI IMG/M metagenome (GOLD analysis project Ga0123352, IMG submission 89700) | Labiotermes labralis P1 segment gut microbial communities from Petit-Saut dam, French Guiana - Lab288 P1 | ecosystem: Host-associated > Arthropoda: Insects > Digestive system > Gut ... | reverse complement strand
TGTTAAAGGTAAACCCAATCACGATACAAGAAGCCGTACCTACAGCTACGCGCCGCCAAAGCAATATGTATTTCACCAGCAGCGAAGCCGCCTTCGAAAACCGTTACGACGCAATGAAAAATTTCCATAAAATCAAAAGCAGCGAGGTTAAGGTAAAAGGCGGCTGGCGCTTATACTCCAGCGGGCCGGGGATATATCTGCATCAATTGATATCTAAGATGCTGGGGCTGCGTATAAAAGAGGACAGCGTAGTATTGGACCCGGTATTGCCAAAATCCTTGGATGGGTTGGTATTTGGCTATAAAATTTTAGGCAAGGCGGTAAAGATTCACTATTTTGTGAGTGGTTCGAATGTTGTATCTAAAATACTGGTAGACGGCCAAGAAATAAGCTTCACTACATCTGAAGAACCTTACCGCACCGGGGGCGCGGTATTCCCCGCCCATGTTGTGAAGGAAAATAGCGTTATACAAGTCTATTATTAGCGATTTCACTTGGAATGGGGATTAAGATATGCTTTAGTCCATTTCAAACCGAAACGCCTATATAGAACCTGCGGGTTCTCAAAAAAGGAGAAATGAGATGAGAAAGTATTTATTGGCAGCATTGATGTTGATTGCCGCATTAGCCGTTTTGGCCGCATGTAACCGCGATAATGACGGAGGCGCCGCCACAGGCGACGAAATCATCACATTGCGCTATGCAAACTGGAACCTTGGTACAGAAGAAGAAAACAATCTTGAGCGCCAGATGGTTCAAGCCTTCATGGACGAACATCCCAACATCCGTATCGAACTGGTAAGCGTAGACGGCCCTTGGATGGAAGGGCTAGCTACATTAGCAAGCACCGGGGATTTGCCCGATGTATTTATGGTTGATGACACAGGCGCAAAAGCCGCACACGGCTGGCTTCGCGATATCACAGATATCTCTAACGCCGACGCTGAGTTTTTAAACCTGCCAGCTTCTATCAGGGAAGCTTCAGCAATTGGCGGTGTTGTTTACACTGTGCCGTTTGCGCAGTTTATGATGGGATACTTTGTAAACCGTACGTTATTTGAAGAGCTTAACCTTAACCCGCCGGAGTTTGGCATATCTGTTGACGCTTTCCTTGACCTTGTAAGGCAAACAACTGACCTTAACCGCCCAACCATTGGCCTTAACTATTCTAATAACTTTATTTATTGGCTTCCTGCGGCCCGTAATCCTAATTTTGGCTTCTTTGGCTATGATGGTACAGCCTATGTTCTAAACTCTCCCGAGATGATAGAAGCTGTAAATCTTGCGGCAGAACTTTCAGCTACAGGTATGACCTTTATTGGCCTTGATTACGACCAACGCGAGGTATTTCCTATGTCTTGGGCTGGCGGCAACTTTAACCACGGCCATGTTGCGTTTGCGTATGACGGCTCATGGGCACTTGGGCATTTGCCGCGCTATGCGGAAGAACACGGGTTTGAGCTTGATTTTATAGGCGTACCCGGTGGCCGCAGTGTTATAGTTTTGGATATTATGGGTGTTGCCTATACAACTCAGTATCCAGAAGAAGCATACAAGTTTGCCCGCTGGATGGGCCATGGCGTAGACGGCTACTTGCGCCGTATGGAAATTGCCCGTGAAAATAATATTACTATCAACAGCGTGCCTGTATCTACTCATCCGCGCGTGCTGGAAGTTTTCCATGAAATGGTGACATTGCCCGGGATGCACGCGGCTCTCGCAAACATGGATGACGCGCTTATAGACGGTAATAAAATTATACCGGGTCATAGAGATGGGCGTTTTTATGCATCCACCGGTGTATACATTCCCGACCGTTATGATAACGCAACCGTAAACCAAGTGATACACTTTTCAATAGTTGGCGAGCTTAACTTTGCAGACCATGCAGACGCGGTAAATGCCGCATCAAGGGCCGCGATGGAGGCTGCTAGGGCTGCTATTGGGAATTAAACTATAGGCGCTTGGTTTTGATACTAATGAGTAAACCGAAAGATGTAACACAATTATCATGCATAATTGTGTGATACATTGATGGCGGGGCGCTGTCCTAAGCGCCCCACTTACATATAGGTGAAGCCCACACGGCTTTCGCCAAATCCCTATCCAAAGGAGTGCGGCAAAATGTTAAAAGCGTTGGCGGTATGCATATTCACAATAGCTTTGCTGGCGGCATTCCCCACAATCGCACATGGTGCTGGCCATATTGAAATCAAAACCACACAAATTTCAAACCTGTATATCCATACAACCGGAGAGTGTGTATTCCACATGCAAGATGGTAATTATGTTGAAACATACATCCACGCAGATGAGGCTGGGCTATTTCATTTAGCCTTTGAATATTTGCCGCTATCCGCCTTTCTAAACCCGGAATTCTCTGTAAAAATAAACGGTGTATATCAAAACCCAGAAAGCCGAAGAATAGTTGCCCCAATTTTGTGGGAATACCCTATGGGCGATTTCCTGCGCAACCGCCAAGGTCATGAGCAGCTCCCCCAACCCCAAGCTATAAGGGAATGGACAACCAGCCGCATATACCACGCTAATTTTCTGGAAACACAGCCGATATTTTTCGAACTGCAAGCCGGTTTAAACTCCGTAACCCTGACGCATATTTCCGGTGAAATGCTGTTATCCACAATGTTACTCCCAATTACGCCAATGCCTGCCCCAACCTATCAAGAGTATAGGCAACTCCATGGCAGCCAACCTAAACCGGGTATTCAGTTTACGCTAGAGGCACAAGCACCTACCCGTCTCAATAGTTCGTTTATAAGGCTTGTCTCCACCAACAGCCCTGACGCAACCCCATACTCAAGCCGCTATATGCTACTTAACACAATGGGCGGCGACGCGTGGAGGACATCCGGCCAAAGCATAACTTACAGCTTCTACAATCATATGGCGGGGCTATTCAACATAACTATAAATGCGCTACAGGGCTTTGCTGGGGAATCTTCTTTTCGCACTTTACTTATAAACGGCGAACTGCCCTTCGCGGAAATGGAAGCCTTCGCAATCCCGCATAACAGGCGCTTTACAAATCATACCCTCTCAGATGCCGGCGGGGTGCCTTTCTATTTCTTTTTCCCATATGGCTATAATGAAATAACCTTGGTAGCTACCACCGCCCCGACCGCCCATTTAATAGAAATACTGACCGAAGTGCGGGATGGTATAAGGCTTTTATCCCTAGATATCCGCAGCCTAACAGGCAACCGCGTAGACCTTAACCGCGACTGGCAAATTGAAGAATTCATCCCAGATGTGCGCGATAATTTCGCGGGTTGGGTGCTTCAATTAGAATACGTGCGCGATTACCTGCTTGCCCTTTACGACACGAATACAGAATCCACAAATATTGTAAACCTAAACCACGCAATAAGGCGGCTGGCGCATCTAGGCAATAATCCCAACGATATCCCGTTTAGGATGTCCGAACTTGCGGAAGGCGCAGCCTCTGCCGCAGTAATTTTGGCCGGGACAGAGGCCTCTTTGGCTGAGCAGCCGCTATTGCTTAATCAGATAATTATCCACGGCCAAAACCCGGACTTGCCCGGGCGTGCAGGAATATGGCGGCGTATTCAAAGCTTTTTTGCGCAATTTTTAGCATCAATTACCATGCGCCATGCTGCTGACGAGGATGCATTGGAGATATGGGTAAGCCATACCCAGCAGCACTTAGAATTACTTCAGCACATGGCCGATACCATGTTTACAGCGGAAACAGGGATTGCGGTTAACCTTTCACTAATGCCCAACGACACTAACCTGATTTTGGCCAACGCCGGAGGCCGTGCGCCGGATATTGCCCTTGGGATTTCGGCCCATCTGCCATATCAGATGGCGATACGGGGGGCAGCGGCGGATTTGACACAATTTCCCGGTTTTACAGAGGTTGCCGGGCGTTTTTCACCGGGGGCATTTTTGCCGCTTATGTACGAGGAGGGCGTATTCGGGTTGCCGGAAACGCAGGATTTCTACGTGCTTTTTTACCGTACAGACTTGATGAGTGAGTTTGGCCTAAGCGTACCAAACACTTGGGATGACGTTGTCGCGATTTTACCGGCATTAAACAGGCGCGGTGCTAACTTTTTTGTGCCTATGTCTAGCCCTGCTGCACATAAGCCGTTTATGTTTACATCGCCCTTCTTCTATCAGTTTGGGGCAGATTTTTATACGCCGGACGGGCTTGCAACGGCTATCAATACGCCAGAGGGCATTGCCGCGCTTACATTTATGACGGATTTATTCACGCTGTACAGCTTGCCGCTGCAGGTAGCCAATTTTTATAACGATTTCCGCTACGGGAATATTCCCATAGGCATATCCAATTTAGTCGCGTATATCATGCTAACAACCGCCGCGCCGGAAATCGCCGGGGCATGGAATATCGCTTTGCACCCTGGACGGGCTGACGAAACAGGTGAAATAGTGCGCTGGGCTGCGGGTTCCGCTCAGATGACCATGATGCTTGCCCAAAGCATGCGCCAAGAAGAGGCATTTAAATTTATGGAGTGGTGGACGCGTGCGGAGACTCAAACTACCTACGCCAATAATCTTATCCTTATACATGGGCCTACGTTTATGTGGAGTTCCGCCAACCGCGAGGCCTTCGCCAACCTGCCTATACCGCCGCATCATATTGAAGTAATTTTAGGGCAGTGGGAATTTTTAAGGGATGTTCCGCTTACCCCTGCGGCTTATATTATCGAGCGTGAGGTGTCAAACACATGGAACCGTGTGGTATTTGACGGTGACAATGTGCGCGTGGCTACAGACCGCGCGGTTAATACCATTAACCGTGAAATCCGCCGCCGTATGGAGGAGTTTGGGTACATTTATCGCGGGGAAGTAGTGCGTCCGTATAATTTGCCAACGCTGGAACGCGCCAGAGCGCTATCGCAGTTTCATGAAGGGGGTACCCAATAATGAAGCGCGTGCGGAAGATTGATTTTAATACGTTGGTGTTTCTTTGCCCATATTTTTTGCTGTTTTTTGTATTCATTGTTATACCCGTTTTTTTGGCTATTTTGCTTAGCTTTACTCACTTTGATTCTATTCAGTTTCCCACGTTTATAGGGATACGCAATTATATAAACCTGTTTACACAAGATGCTACGTTTATGCGTTATGTATTGCCCAATACTATCCGGTTTGCACTTATAGTAGGGCCGGGTGGGTATTTTCTTGCGTTTTTTATGGCGTGGCTACTGGCGCAGGTGCCGCATAAACCACGGACCGTGCTGGCTCTTTTTATTTATTCGCCGTCTATGACCGCATGGGTGGCTATGAGTGTTTTGTGGCGGGTAATTTTCTCCGGTGATGAGGCTGGATATCTTAACAGTATTCTCCTAAGGCTTAACATGATTACGGAGCCTATACAGTTTTTGCAATCGCCGGACCATCTTATGCCTATTATGATTTTGGTAAGCCTTTGGGGCAGTATGGGCGTGGGCTTTTTGGCTATGCTTTCCGGTATTTTGAATGTTAACCAAGAACTATATGAGGCCGCTTATATTGATGGGCTTCGTAACCGTTTTCAGGAAGTGTTTTATGTAACCATTCCGTCTATGCGGCCACAGATGCTATTTGGGGCGGTTATGGCCATTGTATCGACTTTTCAGGCCGGGGCAATTGGTGTAGAACTTTCGGGCGCTAACCCCACACCGCAGTATGCCGGGCAGTTATTTGTAAACCATATCGAAGACTTCGGGTTTTTGAGGTTTGAGATGGGCTACGCTGCAACGGTTTCTGTGGCGCTTTTGGCTATGGTTTATTTGTTTGCTAAGTTGGTTAACAGGTTGTTTTTGGATGCTGGCTAAGACCGTGGGGCGCTGCCCCACTCCCCGTAAACTTTTTGAAAAAAGTTCAATCAAAAACTTTATAAGGAACCGCACGCTGCGCGGTTCTGGGGTAAATGAGGTGTAGATATGCGTAAATACCGGTTTCGCGGGTCGAAGATAAACCCGGATAAATTTGACCGTAGTCAGATAAAATTTTTTGCGATTCTGCTTCCTATGGCGGTTTTTATGATTCTGCCTATTATTTTTATTTTTAACCACGCGTTTAAGCCGCTTAATGAGCTGTTTGCGTTTCCGCCGCGGTTTTTTGTTATCCGGCCTACGCTCGAAAACTTTGAGAATCTTTTCTCGGCCCGTCAGCTTGGGGCTATGCCTATGAGCCGGTACTTATTTAATAGTATCGTTGTGTCGGCTGTTGTTGTCATGCTTAACGTAGTTATTTCTACTATGGCGGCTTACGCTTTGTCCAAGAAAAAGTTCAGGCTCAAGAAAGCTATGTTTGAGATAAATACTATAGCGCTTATGTTTGTGCCTATTGCGGTTGCTATACCGCGCTACTTGGTTGTGGCCAATTTGGGGCTTATCGACTCTTTTTGGGTGCATATTTTTCCACTGCTGGCCATGCCCGTTGGGCTTTTCTTAGTTAAGCAGTTTATGGACCAGATACCCGACGAGCTGATTGAGGCAGCTAAAGTAGACGGCGCCAGCGATTACCGTATTTACGCGAAAATTGTGATGCCTATGGTTATGCCTGCCATTGCTACTGTAGCTATATTAACATTCCAATCAGTTTGGAATAATATCGAGACTTCATCTATCTATGTCCATACCGAAAGCTTGCGTACTTTCGCTTTTTACATGGAGACATTGCAAAATGCTAATAATACCGTTGCCGGTGCGGGGCTTACCGCTGCGGCTACGGTACTAATGTTTGTGCCTAATCTTGTGATTTTTATTGTGATGCAAAGCAGGGTAATGGATACCATGGCCCATTCTGGGATTAAATAATTCTGTTATCTCAAAAAATGAATTTCCGGGAGGAATTTTAAATGGAAAGAAAATTGTATAAGTCACGCGATGACAGCTACATTGATGGCGTATGTGGTGGCATAGCCGAGTATTTTAACGTCGACTCAACGTGGGTACGGCTGGGCCTTGTTGTATTTTGCTTGGCGGGTGGTTCAGGCGTAATTGCCTATATCATCGCAATGTGCGTCATGCCAGAACGCCCCAAGTCCAAAAAGAACAAAACCGCAAAGCAGCGGGCCAAGGACGACAATTACGCCGCCTACGCCGATAAAGATTCTCAAGACAACGAATATAGCTATGATGACCGCAGCAACGGCCCACGGCCACAGTAGAATTGCATAAGGGGTGGTTTAGGTTGAGAAGAAAAACAGCGTTTTTAATCATTATTGCCATTTTCATATTCCGGCCTATTGCTGCCTTTGCCGAAGAGCCATACGTGACTTTGACCCCGGGTCCTAGGCATATGATTCCGACCCAACAGGCTTATGAAGCTATATCTTTTATTGCCATGCCTGAAATCGATTCGCCGCAGGATTTATTTATAGACGCAAACAATTACCTGTATGTCGCAGACAGCACTCTCGGCCATATTATTGTACTGGACAGCAACCGTGATTTACACCGCGTTATAGGTGAGGGGGAGCTGGCTTCCCCAACCGGTGTAACGGTTAACACATACGGTGAAATTTTTGTCGCGGACACCAACTATGTAGTGAAGTTTTGCCCGGAAGGGGAGCTTATTAACCGCTTTGGCCGGCCGGATTCGGTTTTATTTGGCGCTGCGGCCCCCTTTAGGCCGCTAAAACTGGCACTTGATGCCCGTGGCACGATATTTGTTGTTGGTGAGGCTGCAAGCAACGGGCTTATTATGCTTAGCCCTGAAGGGGAATTTCTAGGCTATTTTGGCGCTAATCAAACCAATTTAACATTGTTTCAGGCCTTGCAAAATTTTTTCACACCACGTGAGCGCCGTCAGTTTCTTAATATACCAATCCCACCTACCAATGTAGCAATCGATAGCCGTGGGGCAGTTTTTACCGTAACACGCGGGTTAACATCAGAGAGCATAAAGCGGCTTAATGTTGCCGGTACAAATATGCTGCCTAATATGGTATGGTCCCCTATTGACATAGCAATGGCCCATCATGGCGGGTTTTTCATAGTTGATGCCGCCGGCTGGATTGCTGAATTTAACGCCGAAGGGGCTTTGTTATTCATTTTTGGCGGAGTTGATCCTACTGTACAGCGGCTTGGGGTGTTTCGCCAGCCATCTAGCATTGTGCAAGACCATAGCGGCAATGTACTGATTTCGGATGCCTTAAGCGGGCTTATTCATGTTTTTACCCCCACAGAGTTTACCCGGTGGATTCACCTTGCCATGGAGTATTTCGAACATGGGCAATACATGCAAAGCATGGCTTATTGGAACGAAGTTTTGCGGTTGCACTCTGCGTTTCCGCTTGCGCATTATGCTATCGGACAGGGGATGTTTTTGCAGGAGGATTTTCATAATGCGCGTGAGAGGTTCTACTTGTCTGGCTATCGGGCAGGGTATTCAGAGGCTTTTTGGGAGATACGCAGCCAATGGCTGCAAGATAATTCGCTGGCAATTGTCATAGGAATTGTGGTTTTGATTGCGCTTTTTAAAGGACTTGCCATTGCCGGAAGGCGTGGGCTGGCAATCCCCATACCAAAGTATCGCGGCCGTATCTTGCGCGAGCTATCCCATAGCAAGAAGATACTCACCCGTCCGGCAGATGCTTACTATGAAATCCGTTTCCATGGCAAGGCTTCTGCCTTGTCTGCTACGGTTATGTATTTAGGGCTTTTAGTTGCGTTTTTTATTTCGGCCATTGGCACAGGGTTTATTTTTACATGGAATGTACCCTTCGATATCTTGCCGTTTACAGGTATTTTTATTTTGACTGTGGCACTTTTTGTTGTGGTTAATTTCCTTGTCGCAACGGTTAACGAGGGGGAGGGAAGCTTCCGTAACGTGTATATAGGCACGGCTTACGCGGCTACGCCGTTTATTTTGATGGCCATACCCGCGACTTTGCTTTCGCATGTGCTTACTTTAAATGAGGCGTTTGTGTACCAGCTTCTGTTTTATGTTGCCATAGGCTGGTCGCTGATTTTGCAGTTTATCATGATTAAAGAAATCCACGATTATGAAATTAGGGATGTTATTAAAAATATTATCCTGACATTGTTTGCGGCGGGCGTAGTTGTGTTGGTTGTATTTGTACAGTATTTGCTGCTGGGGCAAGTTGTTGACTTTGTGCGGGGGTTGGTAATGGAGGTGGGCATACGTGGTTAAGTTTCGCTATGTATTTGCGGGTTTGATTTTGGCTATAACAGTGGTTACAGTGGCTTTTGCATATGCAGGCAACAGATATGAGGCCGAAGATGTGCATGTTTTAACCCGTATTTCCGATGACCCAATGATTTTCCTATCCAACCTTTTTACCCAGTATGCGCAGCCTTTTGGAAGCGTGGAAAGCCCCAATCCATCCTTGGATGGCATGGTTTTGGCGGCAGAAAACGAATACCTTCAGCTATATGTTGCTGAGTATTCCCTTGCAATTAAAGTCGTAAACCGTGCCACCGGGTATATTTTTAGTTCGACCTTGGACAATATGGATGACCATAGGCTTAATAATATATGGCGTAACCGCATTAACTCAGCACTGACCATAGATTTTTCAACCGGTGGCATTACAACAACCAGAGAAAGTCTTACTGTTAATGACTCTGCCGTGGACTTCCGCCTAATAGAAAACGGATTTGCTAGCCATGTGGTATTTGGCGCATCTGGTATTGGGGTGGAGCTAACAGTGATATTGGAAGGGCGGGATTTGGTTGTTTCTGTACCGCACGAGTCCATAACGGAACCTGATGGCATTATGCTTGTGCAGCTACATGCATACCCGTTCTTAGGTGCAACTAAAGAAGACGAAATACCCGGCTATATGTTTATACCCGACGGTTCCGGTGCGCTTATACGCTATGGTGACATCAGAAATACAATGGTTTCTCCATGGCGGGCGCAGGTATATGGCATGAATCTAGGCGTGGGGCAAAGTACAATTGCCAATGCTCACCCAGGCTTTACGGCGTCTATGCCCGTTTTTGGCAAGGTACATGGCGATAATGCCTTCCTTGCCATAATCGAAAATGGCGATAAATACGCAGAAATTTTTGCATATACGGCAGGGCTGATTACAGAGTTTAACTGGATGTACGCCATATTCACTTACAGATACACCTATACCCAGCCAACTACCAGAGACGAAACCCGCGCGCCTTCGGTTCACCGCTTGCAGCAGGATATAAATGTGTTTGATATCGTTATGCGCTTTAGGTTCCTTGAAGGTGAAGACGCAAACTATGTAGGTATGGCCCGGGCTTACCAAGAATACTTGCTAAACAGGGGCTGGCTTACGCCGCTTACGGCAGAGAATCCTGCTATGCGGCTGGAGTTTTTTGGCGGCGAAATGGCTCAGGGACTGATTTTTTATAGATATGTTGCTATGACCCCTGTTGAAAATATTTTAGGCTATGTTAATCATCTTAATAGCCGCGGCGTTGAGAATATCCTTACAGTTTACAGGAGTTTTATGCGGGGCGGGGCGCTTTCGTTTCCCCAGCGCTTTATCGTAAACCGCAGGCTAGGCAGTGCTTCTGATGTTCGAAATACCGCACAAGAATTGGAGCGTATGGGTATCCCGATGTTCTTCCATACAGATTACTCGCGGGCGTATGTGACTGGCGGGCTTTTTGGCCGGTCGGATTTAGCGCTGGGTATCAACGGGCGGCTGATTACACCTGATGTAGGATGGAGTTTTTACTTTTATCTGTCGCCACAAGCCGCATTAGAACAGGCTAGAAGCGATGTTGACCGTTTTGACCGGCTGGGGATTCGTCATCTGGCTATGGAAACAACAGCCTCCAGCTTACATTCCACGTTTAACGATGGTGTGGCCACTACCCGGCAAGATACAAGAGATATCCTTGTAGAGCTGGCGGATGTGTTAAACCCTACAGGCCAAGGCATGTTAGCCCTTTACCGGCCAAATGCCTACGCATGGGCGCTTACGCAGTTTTATTTTGATATCCCTATGTCATCATCAAGGCATCTTTTTGCTACGGACACTGTGCCATTTTTGCAAATTGTTCTTCGCGGCTATGTTAACTACTACGCACCGTTTGTAAATTTTTCTGCCAATTGGAACAGGGATTTGCTTAGACTTGTAGAGTTTGGGGCTTACCCATCGTTTGTGTTAACAAGCCAGCCTGCGTATTTGCTTTCGGAGACAGCTTCAAGCCATATATTTTCATCCCAGTTTGGCGCGTGGGAAGACTTAGTCTTTGAATTTTATCATCGTGTGTCTGCGGGGCTTGAGCCTGTGCGTAACCAGCCTATTGTTGGCAGAGAGATGCTTGCGGTTGGCGTAGTTAAAGTAACTTACGAAAACGGTATCGAGATATTTGTGAACTATACAAGCGAAGATTTTGTGTATAACGGGCTTATCATCCCGGCGGAAGACTTTCTGGTTAAGGGGGCTTCGTAATGCGAAGAAATTTGGGTAAAAAAACGGGCTATCTCTTTGTTTTGCCATGGATTTTGGGCTTTGCCGTGTTCACGGCTTTCCCGCTTTTTTATTCGTTCTATCTTAGCCTTCACCAGACTACCATCACTGCTACCGGCTTTATTGGCGAGTTTACGGGGATAGGCAATTTTCGTGAAGCTATAAGCATGGATATCGGGTTCATACGCGATGTTGGCGGGTTTTCTATTATTAGCATGATAGCTATACCCATGATTGTTATTTTGGCTTTGGTGATGTCGCTGCTGCTTAACTACCCGCTCAAGTTTCGTGGGATTTTTAGGACTATTTTCTTCCTGCCCGTTATCATTGCCAGCGGCCCGGTTATAGATAAGCTGATAGATATGGGCGTTACCACTATCCCAACCCTGCCGGATTACACATTCTATTGGTTTTTGCAGGGAAGCGATAATATTTTTGCTACGGCGGCACTGCTGGTATTGGACGGCTTTATAATTTTCTTATGGTTGTCCGGTGTTCAGCTACTTGTGTTTCTTGCGGGTTTGCAGAAGCTTGACAAGCAAACGGTAGAGGCTGCGCGGGTAGATGGGGCTTCGGCTTGGGAGATTTTTTGGAAGATTACTTTGCCGG
>Ga0123352_10015747_pt1 | contig 12038 bp, 8 predicted proteins | sample TergutLab28metaG_FD_89700 | JGI IMG/M metagenome (GOLD analysis project Ga0123352, IMG submission 89700) | Labiotermes labralis P1 segment gut microbial communities from Petit-Saut dam, French Guiana - Lab288 P1 | ecosystem: Host-associated > Arthropoda: Insects > Digestive system > Gut ... | reverse complement strand
ACACACACACACACACACACACACACACACACACACACACAAACACACACACACACATATATATATATATATATGTATATATGTGTGTGTGTGTATATATATATATATATATATAAAACAGAAACGCAAGAATAACCATCCCCCAGTAGATCTTACGTTAGTACACTGCAAGGAACATATGAAGAATCCAAACTTCTTATAAACACGAAATAAAATACTTGCGTGATGTTGCCGGAAACTCAACCAACAAAAGACAGAAATACATAAAAACTAAACACAGGACAAAACCATCAAGGACCCGGTACACCGATCACTCAAGCCAAATCACATTTTAGAATCCCCCATCGACACGCAAATCTAGAAAGGACTTGCTAAAGTCGGAGGCTGTAGACAGAGTAAGTTTTTAAGGTACCAGCTAGTATTAGGAAAGGGTAGGTAGGAGTGGGGGTAATGTAAGGCGTTAAATCAGAGACTTTAGTATGTAAAATGGCTGCTGGGCGTGAGTGCCGTCAAAACGGCACAATGATTGGGTCTATATTAGTGAGATAGGCTTTTTCTTTCGTTTGAGACAATTTCTTAAAAAAGTGCTGAATTAAGGTCAGTACCGGCGTGGCCTGTTTTCCTTTGAGATTGCCGTGCCATGTGTGTCTGTCTTCAAACATTTGACCGATGTTCTGGTGTGAAAATTTTACAATTAAAGACCACCGAAACGCTGTATTTATAAATTGCATGCGATTAGTTCCAACAGTTTGACGGATTTCTATGTACGAATGGCACTTAATAAAACGTGTAAATTTCTACCAAGATCAGGGCGTGAAGGTCTAGAGCGGGAGTGAAGATATAGCTCTACTCTTTCTTTATCCTCGGATGTATGTGCGTGTGCGTGGTCAACGCCATGCTCCGGGTCCTTTACATGGTACCCATTGTACAAGAGGTTACGTGGGCCCCAGGTTCGGTCTGCCCGGGTGTGGAAATCTCGCCCTTATTGGGATTCTATCACCGGACCGTCCAGCCCGTAGAAAGCTCTATACCGACTGAGCTATCGCGGCCCTCAACACCGCTTAATATAGGACCATTATGTGATGCAGGATAATATTTTTAAAAATTTTCAACGTAGTTTAAGGTAATTTATAGAAAGTAAGTTTACGACCGTGTATAATATTCCCGTCGCGTGATTGCTGACTGGACGAATGCTTCCGGCTAGAGCGGCCGAATGACTTCAGCTTTCATCTGACGCTGCAGCCGCTGCGTGAAGCACTCACAAGACTTTGCTGTGCTGTGGGAACCGTACTTCTAGGCCGATGTGAATGTCAGGATCGTATTTTCGGAGTCTGCATTCTTCTGTGTTTGTCATTAAGGTCAGATCCATTATCCAAGGAGTACATCCGATTGTGTAACATGTTATATGAAATGGCCACCTACACACGTCACAACAGACTGGTCGCGATTTTGTAATCCCCCAGCTCTCAAATTTCGCCGTATCGAAAATTCAGTGACCAATAATCATGTGGTTGTTAGGCACGTTACAAAATTTGCGTTTTATTTGAGAACACATTTTTGCCGCCACATGTTTCTGATTGCATGTGTGGCTACAGTCGGCCCTGACAGCTTGCGAACGCACGTTTTGATATTTTGAAGCTTAAAATCCCACAACAGTGCTGCATTCTTCCTGCCTAGCTTCTGCTTGCTACGTCACACATCATACATTGGTAGACAGTGAGTTCTTCAACTCGTTGTACAGCTAAGGAGGTGGTGGAACAGTATTAACTAACAACAGTAAAACTACTTTTGCGTATTGCGAAGACAATAGTACGTGTATTGAACTTAGGAAGTTCGTGTACATCAGATATTCCTCCAACAATAGTCACTGTCCAGCATGGCCTTGTGATGAATCACGCATTGTCATAACTCTTTGGATAATAATGCTGTATAGGTATGCGAAGTGTTCTTAGTCTTGTCGTTTTTGTGTGTGTAGGAGCTCATTATGAGTGTGAGGTTTGTTATGACAGCGTCAGTACTGGCATCATCTTCTGCGGCCTGTCAGATGCCAGCGTGGGCCCCAGACTCTTCTCAGAACACGGCTTGCCGCGTGCTAAAGTGGACAAAGTCAACCACGAAATGTTTGATATCAACTGGGGCTGGCTGCTCTCAAGTCAATGTTTCGTATTCCACCTACTATTGAAAGCTACCATACTCCATCTTTACCGCGTTGCCATGACAACGTCATTATGATGGTCAAGGGGTAGCACACGAAACCCTCTAAACAGCATACATTATATAAATGTACACGGATGTCAGCACCAGATGCATACAGTCACTGCAATTAATAAAGGTTTTTCAAATTGATTAGTCCTATTAATTAGATGTTCAGCGATGGGTTTAATGATTATGCCTTTCATCTGTGTTGCTCAGAATAATGATGGGTTGCCTGTGATATTTATTTCATTCCCATGCGTAATCAAATAAGTTAGACCATCTTCTTTGCTGTCTCGTTATGAGTGGGGACAGCTTGTGTTCAGAGGAGTACGACTTGGCGTGTAAAAATAATGTTCTTTGCGGTCTATAGCCTGTCTTAACGAATCCACGATTTACGGAGTTACCTGTGCAGGCACTGTGTATTGCGTGAACCACAGACAGACAATATACTTACTAAACATAAGCGAGTAGTAACAACTTTGACATGAAGGCTGCTTTGCACTCCCAGTTGTACCCATAAGATTTGCACATCTTTTTTTCACCAAAATCAGTTTTTTTTGTTTTTTTTTTCGGGTCGTAATCGCGAAGAAAGAAGTCTGACAGCGGACCCGATTCTGAACCAGGCCATGCCAGTTTACATAATCAATAACTTTTCGCACAAGATGCATTTTGCCTGAGAGTTATTGGTGCGTCCGTGGGGCTCTGTACATGTGTTCGAGAGGTACCTGTTCACATTCCGGCTCTGATACGTCATATTCTGAGAGGTTTTCGTGTTTTTCTTCAGTTATTCCCGCTTAATGCCGTGGTGGTACCTTGAATAGGTCACGACCGCTTACTTATAAATGCTGTCCAATTCACCACTCACCGTATCGCTCGACACTATATGGTTCTCGATCCTGACAGCGTCATTAAATAACCAACTACAGATTTTAATATTATCAGATTAATGCCTGTCTTTTAATTTGCCGCTTTACAGTACGTTTCCACACCAAAATTCTGTGCTAAATTCTAGTGGTCGAATCCAGGTCGTAGGAACCCTTTAATAAATTGCCGTAACGATCTGTTCATTGACCTGCTTTGGTGTCAGCTGTGTTGGCGCTTTCAGTTTCACTATCTCAGAATTATTGTTTAGCCCTATAAGAAATACCAAGACGAAGGTAAAATTATGCAGGAATTATATCGGTATTGTCCAGTTTATTTTTCACTCGCATGTGGAGTACTGCCAAGATGCGAAATTTGGTCCTTTAAAATTTTGTTTATAAATACATTTTTGTAACTTCACCTGAACGCTTCGTGAACGTTGCTCAAGGCTCTGTAAATCCGCCGTCACGTTTCACGTAATGTGTGCAAAAATAACTTGCGTCTGCGAACCAGTACAAGATGTTTTATGCACCCGCTAACTGCATCTCCCTGTTACTTCCCATTACACATTCCGTTTGTTAAATAGCTACAGATGAGGTAACATGATTCATAAATGTGTGCCACCTCTCTTGGCTTCTGATCTCATTTTCACTTTCATTCCTCGTTCTATACGTGTCAGAAATTACAGGCACACCTTATTTAACTTATACAATATCGCATAGAATAGTCATTTCGATTCGTTATTTGCTGACAGTTATTTACACTTGAGTTCAGTGCTTTGCTTTGCTATCCGTGAATAAGACACGCGGCGTCATGTCAGTGATTTTTAAATCATAATGTTCCTGGTAAGGAGACGTACCGTCAAACGCTACAAATTCTACACTTTCTCCACACTGAGAATTTGTGTCTGTCATTTGATCAAAGAAGAAATAGCCATTTATCGATGCACAGCATTCACTGATAAGTGTTGTTTTCCTTCCTGTACTAATTGAATATTTTTACGAAATATAGTTAATAATATCTATAGATAGTGATTTTTTACACATAATGTTTAATAATAGCTTCAGCTGGTGGCATTATTGGATGCGATTTGTACTGATACATCACACTTTGCTAACTGGTAATTATTTCATACTTTCTTGCAAAGTGGAAAACTATGCTCAAACGTGAATAATATTTCTTGGATTATTTAATGGTCAGCCATGTCTTATGAGACTTAAAAGCTACTAATATCATAGACTTCTACTGAATACGACTTTGAAACAGTTCAGCTTGCTTTACGTCATCACAAAAGAACCATGAAGGATTTTTATGTTGTTCATTCTGTGCAGTATATTTCGTTTCTTGTATTAACCAGCAGTTTGCATATTCGAAGTATGCATAATAATAAATGATAAAAATGTAATCGTACATTCTTACCTCCTGCATGTCAAGGAGCCTTATCTAAATCATGTATGATGGAGTTAGTTGAGATATATCAGTAAGGTAAATTGTCATAACAATATCATTGCTTGTTATAATGTAGAATACATCAGCTGATTACATGTGTGGTTAAAATATATATTAGCTCCGTGCGGTTGGCGAACTTGCAAGCTTTTAATACTTTTTTTTGTTCTTAGTTCATGGTATATTTGTAATAAGAGTCGCGTTGTGGGCTCGTAGATGTTCAAGTCCTGTTGATATTTTAAATGAATGCGGCACCGTTGTGTGTACGTATTTGGGATTTCACCTCTTAGATAGATTGCTATACCAGTATTCCATCGCTGGCGTACGAACATTTGTAATTATTTCTGTTAGTTTTGGTTGTCGTGCACAGTGCCGTAGCTCTGTTGTTAGTAGCCCCAAGAAGTTTAGAGTACGTGGAAATAAAATTGTGCACTTTGTAGATTTCGACACGCGACGTACGTTAATGTGTAGCTCTACGATCAGGGCACCTGTGTTAAAACCGCACCAGGTACCAGTGTACAGAGCATACATTTATGTGCAGTGCGGTCAGGAAGAGATAATGAAAACGAAGTTGTTTGGCCTTCGTGTATGAAAACCGCGGTCTTCAGTTACGTTATCTCTTTGCTTTATTGATTGATACAATACAGCCTGTCTTGCAGCAGTGAATACTGATGCGGCTGTCGGGTCTAGCGGAAGGGTAATCGGAAGGCTCTGTGTACCCTTCCGCCAGACCTGACCCGTGGATCAGGATTAGCCGCTGCTGGCCTGTTCTGCATTGTTTGATACATTACAGCTTGTCCTGTTCTGTGTGGACTGATACTGTGCAGCCTGTTTCGTTCTATAATAACTGATACGTTACAGCCGGTCCTGTCATATATTGACTGATAAACTACAGCTTATGTTGCTCTGTACTTTAACTTTGTAAAGGACAAAGCAGCGATAGTTTCATCTACTGCAGTAGACTGGCTATACCTGTGGTAACACTCCTTGAGAGACTTTTTTTTCGTTATTCTAAAACGTTATACAGCCTGGGATCAGTTCAAATGAGTACCTGGAATATTTCCTTAGGGTAAAGATGGTGATGAGTAGGGATGACAAACTTCCCTCCTTCATGTGCAGATTATCTTGAAGCATGGGAGTTTCAGACTCCTGGAAACGTGTAAGGCCTGGGTAGAGTCTGAATAGGGATTTCTTAACTTTTAAAATGTTGCACACTATTGGTTGATTTAAATACGCTGTTTCAACTCAGGTATGTATAGCGTAAAATGAGCAAAAAAAAAAATAATAATAATAATACGCGTTTACTAAGCAGATATGGAAATACAACAATTTTTATTAGGCCGGGATCACACTGAACTGACAAAGACAAAACAGAAACAAAAGAGGAACTGAACAGAAACAATACAGAAACAGAACAGAAACAGAAGTGAAACTACTAATCACACAGATTCAACAAAACGTAAAATATTTTCTAGATGTTTTAGTTGTATTTTTCTTATCCACAATTATTCGACAGCTTCAGTTAAGTGAATACATCATGTGGCACTTCAAGGAATATGAAGAAGATGAGGACGTGTCCATGTCTGCGGCTGGCGTCATATTCCTCGCAATATAAGTACCAAATTAAAAAACAAGAGGCGTTTTTGTGGGTGAGGCCAACACAGAATAAAAAAATGTATGAAGGTGATGAATTACTGGTGGATTTGCGAAATGATGCTGTTGGATTTAGTGGAGAACTATGACAGACTTCCACGATTTTTTTAGAATGTCAAGCAAATATTTCGAGTATTTGATGTCTTATTGCTCCAGCCGTTAACAAGAAAAAATACAGACTTCAGAGATGCTGTCAGTGTGACGAAGCCCTGGGCAAAAACACTGAGTTTCTGTGCAACTATGGATTCGTATCACAGCATGAGGTACAGCTGTTTAAAGTTTCAGCACAGTCAGTATCGCTAGTAACATAACAAGGGTGTGAGGCATTCTAGTTGCTTGTTTAAAGGTAGGTACTCTGGTTTAAAAATGGAATAACTTAGTACATTAAGCTGCAAATACAAATGTTAAACATTTGCACGATTGAAATAACAGCAAATGTAAGCATATTTACGCAAAAGTATTACATTTTCAACCACTATAAAAATGGACACCCTTCTTTGTGCAGATGTTCAAGTCAATTGCAGAGTTATAAATAATAATAATAATTGTTATTAGAGGTGAATATTCAATTAAGGAAGATCCGTGTTGCGTCTTTGTGCTATCCACGGTACGCTGAGAAGAATCTGCAGGTAGTGCAGCTTGGGACAGACAGAAACCTTTTTTTCTTTACTGACTAGCGACTGGACTCGGTGGAGTTATAATAAGACAAACTTTTGGCCAAGGTCAAACTGCAGAGTTGCAGAAATGTTGCAGATTTGTGGCAGAACACAGAGTTTCTGGTGGATGAGGATGGCGTGACCTTTTCTAACACACTGCCCGCATTGGTTGGGCGACACTTAGAAAGGCAACAGATTCCTCATTCAGGATTGGCCAAGATAGATTCAAACCGCCTGCCACTGGAATCAATTAATAATAATAATAATAATAATAAATTCGATTTATTTCACTACAAAACACAGCTCTACATGGAACATCACACATAATACGGAAAGTACTGCAGTGTGAAACTGGAAGCCTGAGCGGTGGGGATCACCGCTGTTTCAAGAGAAGTACCAGGAAGTAAAGGCCTATATAAGAGATGATAATACAAATAATAATAATAATAATACCTTTATTAGTTGAGCTGCAAATATATTTCTTTGGATGTGTCTGGTAATAGCAGGTTTTTGCCAGGGCACGTCCATTCAGTTGCTTATGACTGCAGCAGCTCTGTCAAACAAGCTCTAATAGTTCATAATTAGACCACGAATTATTGCTGATATTTCATAAATTGTTTATAGCACGAAATATTTCATGTTCTTCATTCAAAAGAAATGTAGATTTTCAAATCCATATACAGTCTCATTCTAGCCCTCCTCCACCCACCGTTCTGCTTTCTCGACCCGATTTTCCACTCTGCATTTAAGGTTGTGTGAGCTCGTTCCCAACTTTCTCAGTTCGGTGGAGTTTTTAAGAGTAAGTTTCCTCCTGATTGCAGTTTCCTCGTAGATATGTGACCATTTGTTCTTCAGCAGCTCTTCTCTACAACTCTGTGTTTCAGGGCATATCAACAATAGGTGTGATACACTCCCTCCCCTACGCATAGGAGGCGTCTGCCCACCTCCTTCCCCTCACCCCTCCCCTCCTTTTAGTTTCCAGATTCTCAAATGGAACCATGCTATGCCACTTTTTTCTTTCATAGTGCAGCAGGTTGTGTACTCCCCTCTTCCCCAGGAGTGTTTCACTTGGTCCTTATTTCTGTCTGTCTCGCATGCTGTCTTATGTAGACAAGTCCGACAGTGTCCAGTTCTTCCCTTAGTCTCCTTGCCCAGCACTCTACCTTCGGCTGTCCAACCTGCCAGTCATAACACAATCTCACCAGTTCCGCCCGAGCACTCTGCTTAAGGCTAATCCAGTATTTTATCGCAACGCACAGATTTTCCCTCTCATGCTCTTCCTCCCAATCTCATTCTCAGCTTCCTACCTGGCCGCATTTCTAGGGATTCTTAGCACTTTCTTGCAGAATTTCCCCTGTATTTCGTCCACTATCCCCCCCACCCCATTCCTCAGATCTCAGCTCCATTTACCATTCATCTCATACATCTGCCGTAACATGTTTACCCTCATATTTGGTATTCTTGTCAATGGCTATCAGAGATTGATTCCTTAATGTTTTAATCCTCACTCTCTGCCTTCTCCAGCTCCCTGTGATTTCTAGTTTGACCCCGAAATATGTGATTTCACTTACGACTTCTAGATTATACCCTCCCTTGTGCCAACGTTCATTGTTTTTTTAACTTTACTCCTTTCTTGAAAACAATCATCTTTGTTTTTTTAGGTTGCATTTTAGGCCCCACATTTTACAAAATTTTTCTATTTGATTTGTCTCTTGTTGTAGTCCATTTGTTGTGAAGGAACCCACTGCTATATCATCTGCGAAAAAAAGACGTGGTATTGTTAGCTCACTATTTGGGAGTGTCTGTTTCCTTCTTTATGCAGTCTAGGATGTCGTCAATAAAGATGTCAAAGAAATGTGGACTGAGACTGCAGCCTTGTCTGCCCCCCCCCCCCAACCTTCCTTGAGAAATTTGCTCTGTCACTTCATTTTACGCAAAATTTAGTGTCCTTATACCTTCTACTGTGCCATAACTTAGGCTTTTTGCACATTCTGTGCCACAATGCCGCTGTATTTACAGGATCGAAGGCCTCCTCCAGGTCAAAAAAACACCAATAAATTCACAACTTTTGGCCCTTGGGTACTTGTCTGTTGTTGGAACCAGTTGTACCCTGAAGCATTAAGTCTGACCTTGATGTCATACTAATAGATAAATGAAAATGCGTCAGATATTATTCATATATTAAGATTATGGCGTTCTGGGATGTGACGCCTTGTAATTTGGCAAATCTAACTTTCTATACACTACGCAGAGTCACATTCCAAAACACCGTAACTTTAATTCACCGTAATAATAATCCCGCATTTCATACTGTGTCCATTCTAAGCATTAATCCCTCATTAATCTATGTGCACAGTAGTCTTAGGTTTTCTAAGTCCTTTGCCGCTTTTTTTAATGGTTCCACCGATTTAATGTTTCTTATGAGTTATCGTACCTTACTGGCCTCGGATGTTAATTTGGTGAATATTCAGATGCTGTTTAATGTGCCTGAGTTACATCCTCAATTATTTTATTCAAAATATTTTGTCTAGTCATAATTTGTAAATTCTAAGTTAAGCATTTCCTATATGACGTGGTAATTACGATTGCAGGCAAATAACACTGCTTCTTCACGCTTGAGGACTGTTTACTATCATCAGATGTCTTACAGTAACATGTAATTTCTGTCAGAAGACTAACTCGCTCTCTGTTAAAAGACTGAGTAATAATGTGCTTATTTAATGTAACAGTTTCCCTAAGATTTGTGGGCGATGTTTCCATTGTATTGCATTTGAGGGGGTTAATGTAAGAATGGTGTATCTCCAAAACTTAACAAAATGGCTCTGCGTCTCTTTCAAGCCGAAGTCTTCAGAAAGTAGACTTATCTAAAGACGGTATACTGAACAGAGCACTATGTTCAGTACGTCACAATAAGAGTAGTATGTTTAGTTCCCTTTATTCTTTTATCCTCCTTTCTACTTTTCATCTTGTCTTCTTTTTCCCCTCTTTTCCTCTTAATTATCCTTTTGTGTCGCTTTCTTCATTTTATAGTTTTCCTTCTTCAGCTATGCCATTTACCTTTTATCATATTCACGTTCAGCGAGCTTGTTTTTGTCTCTTCCCTCTTCTCTATCCTGCTTGACACAGTTTTACGAGTACTTTCAGGGGTTACAAGTGATATTTTTCCTGAATTATCAAACCATGTCGAACGTGTTCTTACTCTTCCACTTCGAATACAGGCCTTTACAAAACCATTAAAAACTGCAACGAACATAACCGAACCGAAACGAATAGAAATTTCGGTTGGTAGCTCATAATACATCAAGCACTCAGAAAGAAATGAACTGAACAATGTTGTACATGGCTTTATGTCTCACTTTCAGCGTCGTGTCAGACATTTACCTAGTACATGCAGGGGTGGCTGTAGTATCAACGGTCTGTGAGGAACCTGTGGTAGAGGAGGTTTGTGCTCGAAAACCGAGGAAGCAGTGGATTTATGTGGTGGAGACAAAACGGAGCTACTGCGTTATGCTACAACGTAATCTGGGATAACAGGAAATTCAAAGGCTAGTACATAATATCCTAGGAATATTTCGTTCAGTTGGTGGACGTAAGTGAAGCAACGGATCCTCTGCCAGCGATCTCTTAGTTTCGTGTTAAACAGGTAAAATCACTATTAAAATTATCAATTTTTTATGAGTATTATTCATACTTGCCTTTAAAATTCAAAATTTGAAATTGTAATCAGAAGGTTTTACCACTCATCTCCCTCCGCCCGTCCCACTTTTGCCGTCTCTGAAGTCAGAAGCCTTATATGCTCCTTGCCTTCGTAAATGTGTCTTTATAGTCGTGTAACAGCGATTAATTAGTTCTTCCTAATATGGGGCTTTTAGAGGAAGAAGAGGAAGTCGACATTCGTACGTAAATTTGAAATACTCTGTAAATCGTAATGTAATGCGTAGATTAATAACACACTAGCCTTTACATTTCACTATAATTTAATAAGTATTTCCAAATTTTCACCAAACTTCTTCCATACATTATGTGTCACAAGTTTTCAGGCAACTACAACAGTCTCTGTTTCCAACGAAGACAGCCGAAGTACCACCTTCCCGCTATCTTCGCATACGACGGAGTTCACAAAATCAAAATCGCTACAACGCAGCCGACTCGACCAAACCGCACAGAAGAGAAGAAGTTCGCCATTCTAAAATTCGTTGTGTGTAATTTCGCTTTAGTCCGTGTTAGCGTGCGTTGGTTCGGCAGAAAAAGTCACATATCTTTCAAAGAGTTCAGTGAGGTCCTTGAGGTCTGAAAGTATTTTGGGGTGCAGCATGTGCCTTCAGTGTTTTTTTTAAAACAAAACTTCACACTACTTAACCTAGCTTTCTATTATGAATTTATCCAGAGAACCATAGTTATGTTGTATTTTGCATCTTCCTTTCATTTCCTTTCCGATCGGTGTGTTGTGTACAGATCTCAACTGTTTTTAACTGCAGCCATTTACAAAGTATTGGTGAAAACCCGTACACTCCTCACCGGACTTCCCAGTGTAGCACATGAGATAATTTCACGACAAAGAAGAATTAGGCAGATACCACACGATGGCTCGAGTCCCCGTTCCGGGGCACCTTTCCAACATTTTTGGAGTCATTTTTCACAATTATTGCCGAATCGTAGCAGACAAAATCCTAATCCATGAAATGTTGCCGGTGATGATGATGAATATAACGATAATAATAATAACGGTGACAACTATCACTATCACAACAATAACAGCAACAACACATGTAAGTTTATTCTTATGCCTTAGGTCCTCATCATGGCAGTGTGTAGTAGGAGTGGAAATAATATTAAGGAAACATTCCACCAGTTTTGTTATCAACGTTTTAGAGCACAGTGATTAAAGTCATCGCTTGCTTTTCGCGGGGTCGTACTTCGCGATTTCGCAAATTCGCGTGGTCGCCCCAAGAATGAAACTTCATCACTCGCACTCTGCAGCGGATAGGAGCGTGACAACGGTGTGGCAACTTGAACAGGTCGTCGAGCCATTCCGCATGATGATGGGGAAAAAAAGAAGCAGCTCCCATCCATTGTTTCTACAAAGAAAAGTACGAAAAATAGTAACATTTTTCTTTTTTTGGGGGGGGGGGGGGGGGGGGGGGGGGTTATTTTCCCGTGTTTTTTCTTTTGCGGGGGGGGGCTTGGCACACAAACCCCGCTTTTTTGTGGGGGGGACTTTCTTTT
>Ga0123352_10015742_pt1 | contig 12040 bp, 6 predicted proteins | sample TergutLab28metaG_FD_89700 | JGI IMG/M metagenome (GOLD analysis project Ga0123352, IMG submission 89700) | Labiotermes labralis P1 segment gut microbial communities from Petit-Saut dam, French Guiana - Lab288 P1 | ecosystem: Host-associated > Arthropoda: Insects > Digestive system > Gut ... | reverse complement strand
TAAAGATTGTTTGTCTTGATTAAGAAAGTGTGAGAAGTGGTATTTCGGACTTGTACGGATGGTTTGGGATGGGGGGGGGGGGGGATAGTATTGAGGTGGATCTTAATTACGATGGGACTGTATTAATGTGGCTTGGTATATGGACAGGTGGTGAAATTTACGAACAAAGTAATCCACCCTCGGGTTCCATAAAATGCGAGTGTTTCTTGACTGGATGATGAACTGATGACTTCTCAAAAAACGACTCCGTTCCATGGAGTCAGTCACTCAGTTTAGTTTAGTTTACTTTAGTTAGTTAGTTAGTTAGTTGGTTAGTTAGTTAGCACAAAACTGTTATCGGGTATTCGCAAACGATTGACAGTCAGGCTGATCTACGGCCTTCATACGAAGGGCAGAACAACTGAAGAGAAGGTAAACGTTGCGGTAGAGCTATTTATACCCACGTAGTAAACAAACCGTAAGCCTAAAAATATTAACGGTGAGAAATGACTTCTGTTTACATCTTCGACACCATAAGAATACAGATGTCAGCAGTCTGCAGCCCTTGTGACACGCCGTGGCAAGCGAGTGGAGGGTGTGACATTTCGTCCACTAGTTTTATCTCCACTAGATTACGGGCTAGTAACCGAAGATGAGCCACGACCACATCCTTCCAGTTCCTTGTTTGTTTTTCTCTCAATCTTGTTCCTGTTTTTCGACACAATCTGTCTACTGAAAAGTTGTTAATTAAACTGAAAATCAAGATTAAGTTGGGTACGTTTTGTTAGAAGGTCGACAATGATATTGGTCGGCGAATTTTATTTTGGTCTTAGTCGGTTTCATTTGACTTCTCTATTTGCAGTTGCGGTTGTGTTCTGCCCAGCTGTTATTGTGTTGAGGAAACCAGGTTCTGTTCACTGTCTTCTATACAGTTAGACCATCCCTTTCATGTCTTCACTTGTCTATGATGTTGACAGGTAACGTTGACGAGACATAACTAGGATGAACGTGACTGTAAATACCATACCAGTTGCTTAAGAGAGAGTAGAGCTATGATAGGTTCATTGGTAATTAGCAATGTTCTCCAAGCTACCTGACCGGGAGGAACGTTTTCTGAAAGTTTCAATGAAAGAGTTTCGCTTAAAAGTTATGGAGCTTTTTGAGCTTTTCCAGCGATGCCAGTGCCTCTAACTGGTTGGCAATGTAAACCAGTGCACACTTATACATGTGGGAAGTGAAGGGCTCCTCGTCAGTAGGCCTAACTTCACTTGAGACTAACACGTATTTTTATTGGCTTATTTAATAAAGCTTTTTCTAACGCGTGTTTGTATATTGTTGTACTTAGCAGTTATTATGAAAGGTAGATATCAAAGAGAATTAAAACAAACAAGGAATTGGATGAGTTAATAAATCATCGGAACATAATAAATTATGTTAAAGCCCAAAGAGTGAGTTGGTTTGGACACATAAATAGAATGCCTGAAACCAGCATTGTAAGGAAAATATACAAATGGAAACCATCTACAATTAGACCAGTGGGAAAGCCTAAGTCCCAATGGGAAGACGACGTCGGGAACGACCTGAGAAAGATGAAACATAAAATGGGCAGAACAAGTCCAGGATCGCCTTAAATAGAAGGATATTGTTGAGAAAGCCAAGACTCTACCAGAGTTGTAGCGCAGAAGAAGAAGAAGAAGAAGATGATGATGATGATGATGAAAGATAAGATAATAAGCAGCTCTGACACCTCTAATATAGGCTGTCTTCAGCCAATTAAAATTCATAATGAAGTCTTGAAATTGTGCGAGAATAACAGCTTGATTCGACGGCCGTGGAATGCTGGAAATAAACTGATGGTGTTTTTTTTGTCAAGCGAGACGTCGTGATAACACCAAGTCACAAAGGGCCCAGAAGCTTGAAGCCTGAACCAACAACCATAAATTGAACTAATCTCAGGGATATATATTTACTCGATCTAGTGGATCCAACAAACTAGGTTTTACAGTATTATTTTTTTCTGATGACAGGAGCGGAAATGTGTTGTACTATATCAAGACAGGAGTTTTTGTCCAACATAATATTCACGTATCTATTATGCGACACATTTTTAAGGACTGAGGAAAATTCTTAGCCAGGATTCAAACCCGAGATATTCTGAATACGACCAGAAGTAGTAACCACTACACCGTGATAAGTGACACCGTACTGGAGTTGTCGTTTCCCAAGTTAAAGAGTATCATGGAAATGATCACGAAAACCACACAATTTCCCACTCCGGCATTCTACCCCAGGCCTAGGATACAAGTCAGGATTGCTGGTCACTACACCCTTTTAACTAATTGATATAGCTTTACAGACTGCTACGCTTTTCTGCAAGAGAAACAGTGGCCACGAGGCAGTCACTGACGTGAAATTTAAAGTGTTCGAATCGAGACAGAGTTTTATCAACGCAGGCAGCTGATTCACTTTTAGGTTGAAAACTAATTTCAGACCTGTGCAAGTTGTGAGGTTTTCAGAACGGTGTAACCAAGGATTCCGGTCTCCTGGGATGTAATACTGGGTCGCGGTGGGTTAGTGTTCCCGATGCCATTCTTCACTAACCTCTAACCCTGTAAGCGAAGGCAACTTGTTCCCTCAACTTCGGGTACCACTTACCCAGGCCGCAGCGTCACATCCAATACCAGAAATTTCAAGTATGTTTACAGAAGTTGTCATCATTATTGCACTTTGTTAAAAGAAGCGGGTCACTATGGTGTCTTTGATGAAATTCGTATGGTTTGCACTCTGAATGTGACATCATGTGTGTTTGTATTCAGACTTGTTTTGCTTATTTTATGACAATGTAAACATATCACATGCAAATTAAAACAGTACATTTTCATGTATACTTTCCTGTCCTCACCGTGTCCTGTAGGACAGGTTCCCCTATTTCATTCAGTTTCTCGGTGTGACGGAGTATCGTAAGTCAGCAATAGTAAGTTGAGACATTGAAACGGTGTGTTTAGAAACTACGAGTATTCACCCTCAAGGATTTTCAAATGAAGTAACCAAGGCCTAAGACCTACGACCACGGACATGAAAAATGTCATTCCACATTGAGTTCAGTCCTTGTGATAACTTCAACGTCATACATCTGGCTGCTGATGCTGACCTGGGAAAATGTAATACCAAAAAAGCCAGAAATACATTTTCTGGAATTTGACGCTATATCTTTGGGTGTGTAGTTCCTGACATTTGGAAGGATCGTAGTTTCTTCGAACCAGAAAAAACTACACACCCGACAACAAAGCATCGCATTCCCGAAGACTTGCATTCTTATCTGGAAGATTAGTTAGAAGTAACCATGCCTGACTTCCTTGTAGTCGCGGTGACATATTTTGATTTCTTCACAAACATTTGCCTGACTGCAACGATTAGCTGTTTTACCACGCAGAGTCGCGCTGCGTAGATCTACTCTAGAGGCTGCAAAGCTGAGTTCTGAACAATAATCTTGCCACTTGGCACAATACAGAAACATTTCACCGAGCACAGACAACAAAAACTATTCTATGACCATCACCAGATAAAAGATCTGCCTCAAAGCATCCTGGCAGATTATTGTGCTTTCTACTGGCGAAACGCCACAAGAAGAATGTTCAGTTTTAGGAACCAAACGTCACGGTGTTTGGTTAGTACTTCTGTTTCACATTCAGGTAGTATCGGCTTCGATTTTGCTGCTGACATTGACTAGTCTGGCTTAGAGCTTTCGAGGATTTCTTCCGTTCTTCAAAGAAATGCTGTGTCACTTTGAAGTAGACTACAAAAGCTTTTGTGAGGCATTGACATGCCTGCGTAGAGCCTGTTACAATACTTTGCTCCGTCCGTCCATATGCATGTAACAATTCGAGGGATCCTCATGGAGTCAGCCATAGCAACCTTGTGAGAAATTATTCTTGACATTCTTTATTATTATTATTATTTTATCGAACAAACCTGTACGAAACCTTGTCTGAACTTTTATTTTCATTTACCCAGCATACATGTGCCTAGCCATCATTACACGTCTCTTGTCCGTGCTATCTAGTTTTTTTTTTTTTAAGATGTCATGGACAAGAGGTTTGTTTCGATCTTTTCAGGTAGTGCGGTCAGTAAAATGCGACCGAATTTTCTGCCTTGCATGTTATTACACACGATGTAAGTTTCCTGTATATTGCAGCAACAGTACTACCATCGGGCGTGGTCGACTGCCCATCTATTGCTAAGCTGCGAGTAAACCTTTGTGTGTGTTGTGTAAAAAAAAGTTGAAAACAAATCTAAAATACTCACATTTTTTACGTATTTTACTCGAAATAATTAGCTTTCTAGTTTGACAGAGCATAAAAAGTTAGAATTCACGAATTGCAAGTGTAGAGGCAAAAGAGGGTGAAGGCGTCAGATCTGTTCCTCTGTGCATACATTTGCAAACTTCCTCACTTCTCTTTAAAAGAGATCCTCTTAATCGAATGGACGAATTTAGCCTATGCAGGTGACAGCGTCTACAAGTAAAGCCATGTATAATAACCGTTTAATAAACTCTATTTTCTTGACGCAAATGTTTTTGCGCAGCCTGTCTTGCGACAGGTCCCTAGACCATTGCAAATCGAGTTCCCCAGCGAGGGTGATCTAGTACTTCCTTCATCAGATTCCAGTATCTTCTCTCTCACTTTCTGTCTGTCTCTCTAAGGTCATCCATTAGCAACTCATATTTTTATCTCGTCTTCGCTTGTTTGATACATTGTACAATGCGTATCTTTTAGCAGGCCCAAGTCTTTTCTGTCTGACGAAATTCTACAAAACGCCCTGTTCAGTCTCCTTGGTATAGCCGAGAGTATTCAAATGAAATAAAATGTCTTGTCCCCTTGTACAGATCCCACCCATGAATGCGAAGTGGTTTAGGTCTAGGCACGCACTGCTAAATCGAATAATTTGTTACATGGTGATGGGGCAGGGTGTGAACAAATTCCAAGACTTTGGGGGGGGGGGTGTAGGCACGATTGGGAAATTCGATTTGTCATGTCGTGCATTACCGGTTCATATCAGGCCTTCGCTTGTAAATGTGCTACCTTAATTTAGTGGAGATCGGCTGGATTATAAGCTTAGGAAATTTTGATAGTTCAAAATACGCAAAATTTTCTAATTTAGTAATTTCCATGACCAGAAATACAAAAAGTTGCAGTATTCAGTTTTCTGAGCAGGACAAATTAATTATAAAGAGTTACAGCAAATAAAATCTGGAAGAAAGTAATTATAAAGTAAATCATTTTCCTAAGCTATCGGAAAATATTTTATCTGTTGAAATGATTTCATTGTATGGCTACATACAAATCAGAGCATGACTTCCGTCTTACACGGAGTTTTTAGGGATGAAAATAGATTTAAAAACAAAATGTTTAATACAAAGTATTGTTGGGAAGTATGCAGGAATTATTATAAGGAACATTTTACGTATTTCTTTTATTATTGGGGTTGTGTCTCAGTTATGTTGGAAACGTGAAAACAATCCTTTTACAATCCCTGTCACGGATACAGTTCAGTTTGCGTTTACACTGCTTTTACCTATCTCTAGCACTCTCGCCGTGTCTCGCTCTCTCACACTCACACACACACACACACAAAACAACAACAACAACGACAACAACAACAACAAAGCTGTATCAACCATTTCTTTTCTGACAGCATGAAGGATATGATGCCAGTCTTTTTTTGTCTCCTGATGCGTAAACAACCCTTTGCTTGTCATGTCGCCATTATTTGGTAAATATTTGCAGACTTTATTTAAGTGTATTTCCATATGTGTGTGTGTGTGTGTGTGTGTGTGTGTGTGCGCGCGTGCGCGTGCGCGCGCGCGCGCTAACATTTGCCGCTCTTCTTAAAATAAAACTTGTGTACCGCACAGCATGAAGCTTGTAAGGATCTTTTTAAATACCTAATTTTTTATGGTGAGATGTGTAACATTTTTGCACTTCATTTAAGGACGCTTTCATTAACTCATTCTGGTCTATAGCATCGGTTGATTGGATAATAGGAACAATGAACTGGAATATATGAACCGTTGTCTTTGCCTGCTGTGTTCTCTTTAATTATTGCTTTCGTCGTCATTGTCGTTGTCGCTGTCGCTGTTGATTCGCCACGAACGTCACGACATTTTCCAAACAGCTTGCCAACTGTGCGCCAACCAGTGAAGTGGGTTATGTCTGTCAAACGTCCCGAAATTTTTCACAATCATTCCGGAGGCGGGTTTCGAAAACACAACCTCGAAAATCAGGAACGTCAACGTACAAATGTCCGCGCATTGCTTGTCAACAATATAGACAGCCTTCCAACTTATTTGGAGGCGAATTTTAAATGCTCTGAATGTGCGGTTTGTTTATTGCAGTCACACACACGCACACAACTGATAAGCCTACTTTATCACTTCCAAGTCAGTTATCATTTCCCTGAAATTTGTGTTTGAAATACGTCAGACCTTCAGACCTCTTTAAGTCCGAATGTGATTATAATACTGGCATCTGCTGTCGCAAGTTGTGTACTTCTGATTCCTTTATACAATATTTTCAATAGAAAATCTAAGATGTACTAACGTAAAGGTGATACACAGAAACATTTTGCGGTAGACGTCTGCGTTCTGCTGGGATGTGGCTCTGCTTCACTGGGTGATGGGTACTGTACCCGATGTTCCGAGATGACCTGTTGATGTCAACTTTAAGGGTAGGATTTCACATGAACTGAATGAAATGAATTCCTTCACTGACATTTCGACCCTTGAAGATGAACTGTCACTATCTCCTAATCTGGGGCACCAGTCGCGCAGTGCCACGTAACAGGAGAAACGAAGACCTGAAGTGCACCATATAACGTGTTTTAATTTACACCTTTTATTGGTCAGATCCTTGTAATAGCAGGTAAGTAGGGTTTCACTGCACTGTCATGCGATTCACGTAGGTTGTACATCGTTCAAGAATACTTTGGGACGAAAAACCAGGTTCCACTTGTCACCGCATTGACAGTTAACGTGATGAAATTTCTTAGCATATTGACTGAAGGTCGTATTCGTCCTTGATTTACTTGAGCGTGAAATTAGCATAATAAAACCCGCACGGCAGAGTTGATATATGCAAGTAGCCAATTAGAAACTGAAGACGCCCTTGATATCAGATCAACTGGGTAGACGTACTCTTTACTTGTCCTCGCTTAGTTGAAGCCGACAGTTCAACATAATTCTCCTTGTTTATACACAAGACTGCAAGTTCAGAGTAGATAAAAAAAAATTAGTGTACGTTCATGGCTGAAAGAGACGCGGAAATTGCTTGGACCGTCAGGCAGGCCACAGGACAAAGAATTCCACTGAGCTCCCTAATGAAATATTTCTTGACCCGAGAGTCTGCAGTGCAATGAAGATAGCGTTGCTCTGATTGACACGACTGATTTGCATTGGACTCTGTTCTCGAAAAGAACACGTTCTATCCTCGCAAAATACTCGAAATTTTTCTTAGTGCCTTTGAAAGTATGGCGGTATCGATTTTGAAATGGGGCACTACCTCTCGCAGCCTTCCGACGTTCAATTCACAATTCATAATTACATCATTTTGACACTTGACAAATTTCTCAGCAGCATGTGCTCAAAATAAACTCTTCAGTTACTAGTAGTTTTATGCGTTATTTGCGCAACCTACTGACAAATATATTCTCTCTGCCTAGCAACATAATTCATTTGCAGAGACACTCGACGGATTCGTATTAATTGTGGCAATGGACACTGTTGAATTCAGATTCATTTTAGTCCAGTACAACTCCTACCTGAATTTCAAATCAGGGAATATACTTTCACATAAATGATCAGCATGAAGAATATAGGTATGTCGCAACAAATAAGGTTACCATGTGTTGAGCGTTTAATGAATAGAGGAGAAATGTGTTGTGACTGTGGAAAGTGTACTATATCTTTAGTGCGATTAGCTTTTCAGAAACGTGTATAATCTGTAAAAGATAAATATCGAGGTTAGTGAGCTGTGAAGAGTCACACAGACGACATTTAGATAATACGGCAAGGACTGATACAGACGTATTTTTGTTTTGGTTTAGACAATAATTTAAAGAATTGTCTGCAACGGTATATGCTGAGTGCGGTGTTATGTCCACAGATTTCCACATTCGTTAGGAAATCTCGACTGTTATTAGGCCTACTTCTTTCCTGTTGATTCTTTAGCAAATAAATATACTATGAGTTCCCTACGTTATCAGAACGATTACTCTGCAAAATAGAAAATGAATTTGTGTACTTTTCCAGATGCAGCAGTCCTGTTAGCTCTTAAAATTTCCTGGTTCAGCCATTTAATAGACCCTGCATTAGTGGAATACTGAGCAGATAGTGAATTCTCTACCCTGGTGCAATAGCTTTCTTCATTTTCATGTAGATAACAGATTATATTTTGTCTCCGCTCCCCGATCAGTAAGTGATCGCGTGCCCTGGTCCGTATCACAATGTAACGTGTAAGCTTACGTAAGTGTCGGAGGCATACTTCATTTTGGATTACACTGGCATTTCATATCAGTTCTGTGCTCAAGTAACCCTGCTCTGTTGACAAATTACATCCGTAGTAAAGATACTGCAACGTCATAAATTATTTTCCCTGTCTTTTGGTACGCACAAGAAGTCTTAGATTAAAAGCATTAATTATATTTATCTTTCAGTAGTAAAGGTATTAAAATCCATAAATTATCGTTTCTTGTGTCTTGCTACATATAAAAGATCTTAAATTGCCGTAAAAGCCTGTAATGAGATGTATCTACCATATTTAACCCTCGTGGAACGAAACGAAGTTTGCCCGGCAAGCTTTAGTGTGGAATTCTAAATACCAAAGTCAGTGCTTCACGCTATGTACCGAGCGGACAAATAGACAAGCAGGCACAATTATTACTTGATGCTGGCACTCTAACCTGTAAAGGTGTAGGTAAAGTTTGTCCATGTGCACGCCATGAAGGCGCATGGACGGTAGATGTGTAACTCCACTCATGTAAGTGTTATTATTCCGTTTCATCCTCATTTGTTAACGTTAGTGCTACTAGTATCAAAGCAAAGCCTAGGCCAAATAATCTTAAAACATCTACTAGTTTTCGGAATTTCCTCCCTTGACACCAATGCCCAATTCTAGAAGGTTTGTACCAAATGTTGCAGTCAATTGCAAGTGATTAGCGCTTCAGCTTTTTTAATAGGAAAATTCAGGTTTCAAATCTCGGCCAGTACACTAACCTGTCGTGTGTGGGATATTACTGAGTTCCACAGCAGTTCTTCAAATTAATCCACGGTCACTTTGTTCCATGTCCTGTCCAACTGGTTATTGTCCTGCCCATTTGGTTCTTGTCCTTTCCTATTGGTTATTCCTTTAATATTCCCCTGTCGTGACATATAATTTAAGACTTTTAAAGTATCATTAAATAAAACAAGAACAAACAGACAAAAGTAATATAAAGCGTTATTTGTTGCATCGTGTGGCTTCACGATTAAATTTGAAGCTCAGGTAGATAAGAGAACACCTTTTTATTTATTACAGATAGTTTGTGATTGTGCTTTGTAGTAATGTAAATAGAATTTTAATTTCGAGTACAGGCATAAAATGTTGTGTGCCAGTAAGTGGTGGCAAGGTTACGCCTAATCAGAAGCACGGCTCTGTGTCCTTTACTTTAAACCAGGATAATAAATTACGTAACTCAAATTACGCATGTTCACGTTTAACGCGCAGTTTCCACTTGGAAATTTGCTTTGTTAGCTGGGTTGTCTAGATTTAGCAGATGAAGACAATGTACGGTACTGATTAGCTTTATAATTTATAATCTTGATGTAGTTTTGGTTTAAATTAAAACTTCAGTTGCGAGATACTGAGCACACATGGTATAAAGAAATGCTGAAGATTTTGAATGTACCACCTCGGAGGAGGAAGAAGGAAATTAGTAGATTTTGGCGTGTATTGGACAGTTGTATTGAAATTGGCTTGAACAAAAACCGAGATTGGATTTGGCTGCCCCAGGACAGAATATTCTTTGTGCATTGAAGCTCTGTGCATATTTGATTTTGTCTTATATTAGTGGCAGTTTCTAGCATGCTGTCTTCGCTCAAAAGAAGCAGCTGTAGCCTGATGAGATTGGAACTCTGTCTATGTGTGTCACTGTGCCCCTACATTTCAATGTTTTAACAAGTGGTCACAGTACGAATGTCATGCAATTTGAAGATTCTCAGACTATGTAAATTTTAATTCCTTATAACCAGACCAAATGGACGAAGACAACTTGGAAGGCCTTTGAAGAGAGTATTAGACGAGGCCGAAATCGGTTATCAAAGCCTAACACGTGATGGATGATGATGATGATTATGGCCAGTAATAACAGGACGGGGGGCGCCCGAAGTTGTAGAATGGAATGTACTGAATTACTGTACGGTTATGAGCTGTTGTATAGTGACAAATTTTGGAAAGTATGCAAGTTTTGTGTGTGTGACATTTTTATAGTATGTTAAGTAACACCGTGGCCTCCGAACGAACTTTTTCTTTAGCTTGTGCCAAAAAATTTGATGGCGATAACCACCGGAGCAGCTGTGAATGTGAAATTTAGCATGCAGACAGTGGTCAACATGCTTGCACTTTATGTATGTGATTATCTTCTGGCAAGTAACGCCGTGTATCACGTTCATTCGAAACGTCGGTATATTCCTACCGGGCTACAGGGCGTATCATCCCAGAAGACAGTCTTCTTCGTAGTCACTGTTGTGTAGACCTAAAAGTATGAATTACAGGCATGTCGACAATGTCAACCTTTGAATTTGTTTCGGGCAAATGTTGCACAATCAGTCTAGCTGCTTGAGCCCCAAAAGATTTACGCACTACAGAACTTCGAGACGTCCTGAACATATGGCAACGCTAATTCTGTAGACTATCCCGTCTCAGGTGCATCGGAATTTAATGATGTGGCACATACTTAAATACTGTTTCATTTCACACGACCGTAACAATAACGCACTCGAATATGTGTTTAGAACGCACATTCATGAGTGGTATGTGTCATTAGCAACTGTCACACCGTCAAAAACACGTCAATGTAATGTTTTGCTGCCTAATCCTGAATCTTTTTCGAATGTTTCACGATTGCTACATGTCTTTGAAACAACATTTTGGCATTAATCTGCAGATCATTTACCTACAGTTTCAAGCCTCCCTAATCTAGGAGTTCAGAACACCATGTTCCATTGTTCATAGTGATCACGCTGCTGTGCAACAAGAAACTTCGCCCGAAATCACGAACAAAAAATTTGTTTATACCATGTCCGTACTTTCAACCGGAGAATGACTCGGTCAAACTGAAATATGTAGTCCATTATGTGTGTTACCATATAAAGTAAGAAATTAAGCTAAAAGGTCTGTGCTGAAAGGGAACTGTCATGGTAATACGTGCTCTTCTGGCTAGAACCTCACATGTTGCCGTCCGCCCAGTCTCTTCGCGGGTCCGAGTGAACTACATCTGCACGGAGAATGTATCATGGAAGGTCCAGAAGTATACATGTACCACTGAAATCGCAGTATTTCAACCCCATGAGCCACGAACAAACTTCATAAAGCAGAGCCCTTCTTCAAAAACCAGTATTCATCCAGCTAGTCAAGATATTCCGAGCCCCTTATGGAACCTCAAAATTCATTATCGTGGTCACATGAGCCCGACACTTGTCCCAATTCATAGGCAATGGAAGTTTCATTCAGAAATTAATCACTACAGTATTAAGCTTTGAAGCACGGGGATTGCAGACTGGAGAACCTTCATTCGATATGCAGGAGGGAATTCGAATTTTTTTTTTCTGTACATGTTTCCACGGCCTACCCAATTTTCAGTCCAACAGTTAACGGATCTCCTTACAGAGTGGTAAAAGCAACCAGAGTTTCAAACTAACAAATCGTTTCCGTATGTATGTAAATAATTTCCGTTTTATGCGCCGCAGCCTAGTTATTTGGCGCTAGCATTCAGGCAGTTTGTAGTGTCTTTTTTGTTTGTTTGTTTGTTT
>Ga0123352_10015740_pt1 | contig 12040 bp, 6 predicted proteins | sample TergutLab28metaG_FD_89700 | JGI IMG/M metagenome (GOLD analysis project Ga0123352, IMG submission 89700) | Labiotermes labralis P1 segment gut microbial communities from Petit-Saut dam, French Guiana - Lab288 P1 | ecosystem: Host-associated > Arthropoda: Insects > Digestive system > Gut ... | reverse complement strand
CGGATGATGCGGGTCTGACGGCTCTGTCGGATGCTCCGTCCTGCTGTAGGTATTGTTAATTGTGACAGCCACTTGTGTATCTTGAGAGGTTATTGTTACGGTATACGGCAGTGCAGGAGTTACCGCAAGGTTAAATCCCGCAACGCCTGCGTTTCGCTCTTCGATAATATAATCTCCTGCAGGGATATTTGTAAGAATGATTCCGTTAACAGCGTCATCAAGGCCAAATGTCCACGTGTTTTCAGGCCCTGTGATAACGAGTTGGAAGTTCTGCGGCAATTCAGCAGTCGTCAACCCGCTAAATACTTTATTTATTCTAAGTGAATGCGGAGGCAGCGGTATATGGCTGTATGTGTTGTTAATTATAACGGTCACTTCTGTATCTTGAGCAGTCAGTGTGACTGTATACGGCAGCGTTGGAGTTACCGCTATCAAGTTAAAGCCATCCACCAAGGAATTCAGCTCTTCGATAATGTAGTCTCCCGGCGGGATATTCTCAAGGAAGATTCCGCTTACAGCGTCAGCAGAACCAAATGTCCATGTGTTTTCAGGCCCTGTGATAACTAGTTGGAAATTCGGCGGCAGTTCATCAGCCGTCAGGCCGTGGAAAACCTTATGCAGTCTGAGAGACGGCGTAGTTGCCTGAACAATTGGGATGTATACGTTGTTCACAGGGATTGTAATTGCTGTTTCTCCCGTAGGCGCAGGTATGGTCACAACCCCTGTCAGCCCTTCCGGCGTAGGCAGATAATACCCTGCTACAATCCCGCCGCTTTCCGAGATTGTATATGTTCCCGCAAGCAATCCGGAAAACTCGTAGCTTCCGTTAACAAAATCGCTGAAGAATACTGTGTTTCTGTATATCACATTTTGGTTAGCGTCTGTACCGACAACTGTAAACGAAAGTGTCGAGTACAAATCCGCAGTAAGCACACCTACAGGGTCGAAGGTCTTTTCGATTGTAATCGAACCTCGTATCAGCTCATTGGTAATTGTCATAAAGTCGGTTATTTGGTTGATTGTGCCGAACAGACTTTCAGCACTGCTTATCAGAGCAGGGTCGATATTGTTTTTAACTGTGAAGAACATAAAGTTATCGGGCTCTGTCGGCAATATATAACCAACGGGTGCTTGAGTTTCGACCAGCACAAACAGAAAATCAAACGTGTTGTTGATTACGGCCAAATCCTTAAACTCCAACAGACCATCGCTGCCGGTAACCCCGCTTGCTACAAGGTAAAATGTTTCTGTGTTGCCGTTCACGGTTATATCACGAGCAGTTGTAGTACCCGCAGGCTGAATATAATCCGGGAGCAATGAAACATACAGGCTGAATCCTGCGCCCTGTAAAGGCGTGTTGTTCTCAGCGTCAACTTTGAATAACCTAAGCGTCATCATGCCGCCTCCGGCAACTATCGCATTACCATCGACAGTATAGCTTATCGCATCATCACCACTGGTCAGCCCCCATATTTCTACCGTATTGCCTATGCTGCCCGGTGTGTTCGGCAACAGTGTTACCCAAGCATCGTACAAAATCTTTACGGGCTGTCTGTTAGGCACTACAAAATGTACCTCATTCGCACTGATGGCATTAATACTCCAATAGGTGTTTTGGTCAAAGCTAACTACTGAGGGGTCTACATCCACCCACACGCCGTCCCATACGCCATTGACCAAAGTCTGGGTCTGAAACTGAACGCTGTCTATAAAGAGCATCAAGTTTGTAAGGTTGTCTACTACTATAACACTGTCAAGCGGCAATCCTGTCCAGCCTACAGGCTCAAAATCAATCAAGCCATCCGGGTTGATGGTAATATCAACATTTACTATGCTTGAGCCGGGTGCTGTAGGCTCTACTGTTTTTGCGAGTTTATTCACATTATAATGGTTTGAGAAGGTGCTTTCAAATGCGCAGGCATCAGTGTCTCTGGTTATTCTTGCGGTGTTATTCAGTATCAGCGGAGGTTCTCCCACTGCGGGAGTTGGGTCTGTAAGGCGGAGTTGGTAGTTGACAACAAGCTGAGCCGGAGCAACATACCAGTTCGGATAGGCAGTACCTCCGCTTTGCCAGCCTCCCGCCGGAGGAGCTGCAGCAAATTCGAGCAAGCTGTTCAGGTCTGCGCTGAATGTATCGCTGCCAACGGTAATGCCTGTATCCGCAACAGGCGCGAAGTATGTGTTCGCACCTGCAACCACATAGAACGACCCCTGCACAAATTCCATTCTTGGGTCGAATGTATCTGTGAAAATCGGAGATGTTCCCGGCCTCAGCAATGTAGGCGAACCCCCGATACTTTCGGGAGAGAACGAGTAGTCGCCCACCAAGGTAACCGTATAGTTAAACACAGAAGGATTGCCTGTTGCTGCTCCGCCTGTCTTAAAAATAGGCCAGTAGTCGTTTACGTTCTTAGCGTACGACAAATTTACGCCCGGGTCCCAAGGGTCTTCATTTGTGGTAATCAAGTATATATCATTTTGCAGGTAAGTTGTAGGAGATTGCTGCAGTTCTGCCAGCCAATCAGTGCCGCCGTCTGCTCCTTCGCCAATCCATATGCGGTAGTCTATCGTGAGGGTCGCGGCTACGTTAAGCGGCCATGTGGAATTGGCAGATGATGTCGCACCGGTACCCCAAAACATCCGCCATGTATTTTCCACCATGCTGATACCGTACTCCATTGGGTTCAGTCCGGCACTTGGGTTCGCGCTCTGCTCCCAAGTTTGGTCGGGTGAGCCGTCATCGAAAGAAAACACAACAGACTCAAAAACCGGAATATTAGGCACATAATCGCCAGCAGGCATCATCCCCAAGGTATCGTACAGATAGAACGGCAAGCCGTAAATGCCGTCAGGCATATTGACGATAATCTGGTAGTCGATAAAATATCTTTCGCCGTTAGGCCCTAATGGCATTGGGCGTGTAAGCGGATTTGAATCCGGATGCCCGCATATACCGCTAGACCTTTTTATAATGCTGAACCCACCCGGGAAGATAGTCAAATTGCAAATAGTAGAAGCATCATCAAAAGTAGCGGTATTTGTGAAAGTTACCGCGTCGCCGCCTAATGTCGGCATTAATGCAGGAGGAATCACCGTTTGGAAGTCAATAGTTATCAGATAAACATCACCCCAGAATGTACCAGCGGCTGCAGGGAACGGGTCTCCCGCATTTGGCACATTGAACGTGAAACCCGTAGATGAAGTTGCGGTGAAAACTCCCGATGGCAATTGGTCTGCAGTAATGGTTCTGGTTACAGGGGTTGGGAAGGAGTTGTCACCAGCGGTTATATATATGTTAGTATCGGGAGGAAACGTCAAGCGTGTATCCAGCGTATCGGTTATGTTTCCACCGTTTAATATCTCAGACCTGCCGTCGCCTACTACAATCGTCCATTCGATTATATCGGGGTTTCCGCTGCCGTCTGCCGGACGGATATGCCATCCCGTCTTATTAAGGAAAAGTTTCCTGCTTACAAGGTCTGACGTACTGTCTTGAGCCGTTGGCACATTGCTTGTTGCCACAGCTTGATTACCGACGGTGAAGCTGTAATCCGTCAGGGTGTTAGGTGCCAGAACAGCCAAGTTATCTGAAATTAATGCCTGCAGATCGATATAGTACGTAACTGTAATAAAATCTCCGGGGTTAAGTACCAATGGTGTTGTTGAATCAGCCTCATATAGGAATTCGGTTGTAAACGAAGCCGGTATACCCGGGTCTGACTGAACATGAGTACGTGTTTCATTCACGCTTGATTGCGGCAAAACTACCGCTGCTTGTCCGACTGTAGTAAGCTGATAGGATATGCCGGATATGAAATCGTTGATGAAGTTATTTACTATCATCGGGCTGCTGCCTCCGGTCAAAGTAACCGTAGGGGTATCTGTCAAAGCTATATTGTCAACTTGACCGCCAAGTGCCGTAAGGATAACCGTGTAGTTGATTCTTTGTGTTATAGGGTCATAGCTTGAAGTTTTGTTAACGGTCAGCATTGGTGTAGGCTCTACCGGAGTAATATCAATAAGACCGCCGCTGCCAAAATCTAATTGGCTTCCGTTTAGCTGCGCAGATATTTGAAGTGTGAAAGTCGCATTGGCAATAACATCTATAAAGTTTACGCCGTTTGTCGGGTTGCCGTATTGGTCGAAATTGCCAAACTGTACTTCCACCAAGCCTGTGGCACTGATAGTGTACCAGCCAACTATATTGCCGTTGGCAAGCGGAATTGGCGTAGCAGTTACCGGACTTTGAATAATAAGTGATGATGGAAGCCGGTATGTAAGCGTTCCGGCGGAATTGTAAACAAACTGCCCTTCTGTCGTAGGCTGTTCCGCAAATGTTATTATGAAGGTGTAAGTATCACCGAGAATAGCATCACTACCGCCGGTTACCTGGTTTCCGCCTTGATCCCACATTGTCGCGCTTGTAATGAAGTTTGCCAAGTCTGACTGGTCAATCCCGGACAGTGCCGCAATACCCATAAAAGCTCCGCCAAATAGGATATACTCATCCTCAAAGTCAATATCTTCAAGCGGCTCATCTTCCTCTTCTGCAAACAAGCCTTCCCGAGAACTAATCTCGACCTCAAAGCCATAGCCAAAATTAAGGTAACCGCCCGTTTCATACTCTGAAACCATGGCTTCAATTTCAAGCGTGAAAACTACGTAAGAATCATAATAATCCTGAGTATCTGCAAACCGCACGGAAACAAATCCGTATACATCAATTGTATACCGGCCTGCAACAGCATAGTTTGCTGTGTAAAACTGCATTTCGTAAGCTTCGTTAGCCGCTGTGAGTTGTCCTGGCAGTTGGTAAACCAGCCCATACTCTTGGTTATTCAGCAAATATGCCGGCAAGCTAAAGGTAATTTCAAATTTGTATGTACTGCCGGCAGCAACGCCGTCTTCGCGGCTCACTTCTGTATAAGAATATTCATCCAAGCTAAACACTCTGACATCTTGGACAAAGTCGCGTAAGTCACATAGGATATACGCAAATGAGCTTCTCTCGTATATTTCTTGTTCCGGCAGCTCGCCGAGTTGTTCTTCGGGCTGCTCTTCTATTTCTGCGGTGCCGTTGTTCAACCCTTCTTCTGTTTCTGTGATGCCGTTGCCCGGCTCGTCCGCTGTTTCAGCCAAAATATAGTCTGAAGAAAACGATACCGCCGAAAAAAGCATAACCAACACAATTATAAAAGAAATCCATTTTCTGATTTGAAAAGTAAACATAACACACCCTCCTGACGGAACGAATTTAATACTATTCTATTTAAAAATCATTAGTATTCTTTCCTGTCGAACAGCAAACTGCCTGCTGTGTAGAATACTACACCATAACCCAACACTATAATCAGCATACGTGCAAGCCTTGCGAAACTTGGCAGAGTGCCTATCCAAATGCGATGCCACCCTAAGAATGAAGTGAACAGCACCTCAGATAAAATCGGGAATATAAGCGGCAGTGCGTTCATCGCTATATAGAGGACAACCAATATGAGCATTGTCAAAGTTGGGCTTCGCCCTAAAAGCGCAATCATTGCCGCGAATGCCGCTAGGACTGCCAGCGGTACAACAGTTAACGCATACGCCGCAAGTGCCGTAAAAATATCTTGGACAGCAAGCCCGCGCCCTAATGTTTGACTCAATACCACACTTACAATAAACACGCCGGCCAGATAAATTACCGTGTAAGTCATCACCGCAAGCAGCTTGCCTGTGTAGAGTTTCCAGCGTTCAACCGGGCAGTAGAGCATGGCACGCATCGTTTGTTCTGCGCCCTCCACAGTAATCAGGTCGGTTACGCCCATAAATATAAATAAAGGAATCAAGGCTTGCAGAAAAAATGGCAAAGCACCCATCGGAGTTGGCGTCAAGCTTATGAACACACCTCCATGCCTCCCTGCAAGGCCGGACAAGATACCGCCCAGCACCGCCCAAGCAATGCAAATGAGTACACCCAGCACAAGGAACACAATGTATTTTCTGCGTCTCAGTAATTTGCTTAACTCGCCGCGATATGCGGCATATAGTGCCGTCATACGCCCTGCCGCCTTTCGTTGATCAACTCTAAAAAGAACCCTTCGACACTGTTAAACTTTTCAATAACCGTGTTTATACTTTCGCAGCCCAAAAGCTTACCGCCATGGATAATCGCAACCCTGGTTGCACACTGCTGTATCTCGTTCGCCAAATGCGAAGATATAAGCACAGCCGCACCGTTTTCCGAAGCGGCCTTCACCACTTCGCGCACATACAACATACCTTCGATATCAAGCCCGTTGCCCGGTTCGTCCAAAATCAGCAGCCGCGGCTTGCTGAGCAGCGCGGCGGCAAGCCCCACGCGCTGGCGCATACCTAAGCTGAACGATCTTACCTTATCGTTTTTGTATTTATCCATATCGACCATGCGTAAAACCTCGCCAATGCGTTCGCTGCCGACATTTTCGTAAAAGCGCGCAACCAAGTTAAGGTTTTGCTCGGGTGTTAAATAGTCGTACAGCGCAGGCGATTCGATAAGACAGCCCGTGTGCCGCATAGCGGCCTCGTGGTTATCGACAGCATCCTCGCCGCATATGCGTATGCTCCCGCTTGTCGGGCGCACAAGCCCCGCGATTGCTTTCATTGTCGTTGTCTTTCCGGAACCGTTCGGGCCAAGCAAACCCAGTACCTCGCCTGGAGCAAGCGCGAAGGATATATCCTCGACACCGCGCCCGTTGCCGTACAGCTTAGTTACGCCATCAAGTTTCAGTGTCATTTCTTGCCCCATCGTCAGCTCCTCGGCCATGCGGTTGTAATGCTCCCCATGTTGATGCTGCCATCAGCATTCCGCATAAAGTAAACTACACCGTACCGCCTGCCAAACTCTTCATACATAAATTCGGGCGTAAAAAGCTCAATTGCTCCGCCTACAGGGCTTTCTACAACACTCGTACCTATTCCGTAAAAGTTAATTATCATGGAAAATTCAATAACATTGCTATATCCGAAAACATCCACCGTAGTCAAATTAATGTTGGCGTTCAAGTATAGCAAATTCCCATCCGCGTCGATATCGGCATCACCGCTTATGCGGTTAACCGTAAGGCTTTGAATCGGGGCATCCATCGGGTGGCGCAAGTCGTCTCTTGAACCGAAGTCACCGCTGTGCCACCTTTGGCTTTCTTCAACTATCATATATATACCTACTCTAACGATTTCAGGCAGTTGGTTGTGGCTTATCGCCCCGCTTACTCGGCGTACTCCGTCGTTCGAACTCATAAACATGTTGTTCTTGAGGTCACCCACGAAAAAGTCAACAAGCAGTTCCATAAAGCGAAATCTCGCAGAACCAAGTTCTTCTGCGGGAATCAAGCCGCCGGCGCGCATACTGCCGGTTCTCGTAGTCCTGGCGGCATACCACTGATCCCCGCCGGACGACCTGTATACAGGATAAATTTCTAACCCCTCGGTACTGAAGCGGAAACTATCGTTGAAAGCTCCTCTTGCCCCGGCAAGGTCAACCGAACCTGCCTCTGTGTGGATGTAGTGAAACACCTCTTGCTCATATATTTCACCATTAAAGGTAATTGTCATTTCACCTTTGACTGTAAAATTTTCACTTGTCAGCGCATTTAAAAATGCGTTCTTGAGCGTTTCATACGGCGAACCTTCTATCGCCGCGACTGTCACTGCCCCAACAAGCATCACGCCTGCAACTATAAGGCAAATCAAACGAGCTTTTATCTTCTTCATATAAAGTCTCCTTTTCACAACAATCTAATTTTTAACAGTATACATCAACAGCATTTACTTTTCAAGACGAATATCGTATACTTATTATAACTAACGATTTTTGGGGGACATTATGTCTGATAACAGCCACAAAGCCAAGCTTATAATACTGCTCTGCGTGCTTATCGTGTTATCATCGTCGCTTGCGGCGTGGTTTGTGTTCGCCCGCGAAACTCCTCCTCCCGAAGGCATGGTTATGGTGACAATACAACGTCTGAACATCAACACCGGCGCGCTTGTACCAAGACGGCACTATATCGAAGACAGCGAGCGCATAGCAATGGCGCAGGACACCTTTTCGATATTCATGAGTCCTTCGGCTGACGCCGCAAATCTGCGCACAACCTATCCTGAAAATCTAACCTTGCTCGATGCTCAGCTGGTTACATCGGCATTAACCGGCGAAAGCAGCTTTATTGTTGACTTTTCGACCGGTTACCATAACATGTCTCCAACCGAGGAGCTTTACTTTCGTACATCACTGGTTTGGACTATGACCGACCTTTCGTTCATAACCGATGTGCAGATTCTTGTCGAGGGCGAAGAACTCCTGCGTAACGACGGCACCCCGATGGGCATACTAAGCCGCGCAAACGTTGCCGCCGCCCCGCAAATTTCACCGACCAGGGTCGACTTCGAGCGCATAACCCTATACTTTTTAGAACGTGACAAGCTCATGCTTGTTCCCGAGGAACGTCTCGTGCGCATAAATCCCGAGCGTCCGCTTGAAAACTATTATATCGAAGCCATAATCGAAGGCCCGCGCGACGCCTCACTCAGCCCAACAATCCCGCCTGAAACGCGGCTCTGGGCAGATGTACATACCATTGAAGGCACGGCATATGTCAACCTCAGCAGCGATTTTATAACGCGAAGCCCAACTGCAGCCGAAGTTTTGCGCCTGCAAATTCTTTCCGTTGTCAACTCACTAACCGCACTCGATGACATAGACCACGTTCAATTCCTTATCGAATCGGAAAAGGTCGACAGCCTGCGCGGTATCTGGGATCTCAGCAACCCTATTGAACGCGACCCAAGTGTAATCCTCCAGCCTCCACATGCACAAGACTTACACGCTTTTTAAGCGAGCTTAATTTCTTATTGCCTTTGGTAGTATTTTTCCCCCTTTTCATTGCCATAAAAATTCCTCCTGTCGTATTTATTCTACAACAGGAGGCTTTCTTTGTTCAATGTCCGGTTTTATTGGGTCTGTACAGCCATCCTGTCGTTTTTCATGATAACACTTTAACAACCTAAATATTGGATTTCCCTTTGATTTTCTATCAATAAAATGATATACTTAGCAAAAGAGCAAACTGCTTCGCAAGATAAGACACTCACAAGGAGAAATAAGTACATGACTAAAGAAACCCAATCGCAGTACATAAAGATTTTAGAGGGAGAGTTGATTCCCGCACTGGGCTGCACCGAACCTATCGCGATTGCATATGCCGCAGCAAAAGCACGCGAGATTCTGGGTGTTTTCCCGGAAAAAATTGTTGTGCGCTGCAGCGGCAATATCATAAAAAACGTTAAAGGCGTAGTAGTTCCTACGACAACAGACATGCGCGGTATTTGTGTATCCGCCATTTTAGGAGCAGTCGGAGGCGACGCAAACCGAGAGCTTGAGGTTCTGTCCACGATAACCCCTGCTGATGTTGAAAAAACAAGGGAGCTGCTGGCGCAGGGCATGTGCAAGGAAGAATTGCTGGCGGACAGTCATTGCCTGCACATCATCGTCAGTATGACACACGGCGAAAATTCATCGTTGGTCGAAATCCGCCACGGACACAAAAACATTATCCGCATGGAACGCAACGGAGAAATCATACAGCAAGCATCCTGCGGCGGATGTGCTGCCCCTATAGAAAAATCGAACGATAACAACTTGAGTATCGCAAAAATCGTTGAATTCGCAAACACTGTAGATACTGCTCTGGTGGCAGGCTTGTTCGACCAGCAAATCGCATACAACAGCGCGATTGCCGAGGAAGGTCTGCGCGGCACATACGGCGCGAACATCGGCCAAACACTGCTGCAAGAATTTGGCAACAATATCAGCGTGCGGGCAAAAGCACTTGCAGCGGCAGGTTCAGACGCACGTATGAGCGGGTGCGAACTTCCCGTTGTAATAAACTCGGGCAGCGGAAACCAAGGCATGACGGTCTCTCTGCCTGTAGCCGAATACGCAAAGGAACTTGGAGCCACAAAAGAACAAATGTACCGCGCGCTTTGCATCAGCAATCTCGTGGCAATCCATTTCAAATCCCAAATCGGGAAACTTTCTGCGTTCTGCGGTGCGGTAAGTGCCGCAACAGGGGCAGCCGCGGGAATTGCCTACCTCAAAGGCGCGGATTTAGAAATGATTTCCGTAGCAATTGTAAACACGCTGGCAAACGTCAGCGGCATTGTCTGTGACGGCGCGAAACCTTCGTGCGCAATCAAAATCGCAAGCAGTCTGGACGCCGCAATCCTTGGCGTTACAATGGCAATGCAAGGGAGAACCTTCCACCCCGGCGAAGGCCTTGTCAAAGACAACATCGAAGAAACACTAACCAACTTCGCAAAGCTGGCAAAAGACGGCATGCGCGAAACAGATGCCGTAATCCTAAAACTAATGACCTCCGACAAATAAATCTTAAAAGCATCTACACTTTTTGAGATTTTAACCGTCTAGATATAGTGAACAAAATTCTACCACCGGAGGACAAATATGTTTTTAGGAGTAATTTGCACCATCTTGTTTATTGTTGTATGTTTAAGAGGCCTCGAGAAACGCAAAGGCAAGCGAGGCATTTTCACAAAGATTCACACACCCGCAAGCATTTTGCTCGTAGTAGCCACCATAGCACACATCATTACCACATGGCAGTATCTAGACGCACGCCCCGTTTCAATTTTTGCAACGGGCTTTATTGCAGGCTTTTTTATCCTGTTTGCTACAATCAATGGGTACTTGCTTGGCAAAGCGGGTAACGCAAAAACTCAAGCCAAGTTACATAGAATAGCCGCGTTATTGGCGGGCATTTTCATCATCCTGCATGTTGCCGCCATTGTGGTTGGCGTTACAGCATATCAGGCGCGAGTACAAAATATTGTTGTCACAAACATAGATGTGACGCATATCCCTGACGGCGTCTACATCGGCGAGTACGATGTCACATATGTAGCAGTCAGATTAGCAGTAACCGTAGAATCGGGCCAAATTGCAAATATTGAAATACTCGAACACAGAGGCGGCTCACAAGGTATTCCCGCCGAAGCCATTGTCTACACTATCCAAGAACAGCAAAACATAGACGTTGATACGATCACAGGCGCGACTAATTCCAGCAGAGTCATTCAAGCAGCAATTATAAACGCACTCCGATAGACACAATGGAATGTAGGGGCGACCCTATGTGGTCGCCCGATATCACACACTACGGAAGAAGGCAATGCCATGAAGCGTCCATTGGTTCACGCACTGGCGTTCTTTGCATCCGGCATTCTTGCCGGTTTCTTTCTTGTTGAACTTTGGGCGGTTGCGGCGTTCTTCGCGCTTGTAACCGTCGTATCGTTATGCCTTTTTGTAATCTACCGCTGGCTGGGCGTGGGCTTCATGCCGATATTCGCGCTTGCGGGATTTATTGCAATATCGCTGAGCATCGCCCCACCTGACCCTAACATCGAAGAACTTGCCCTGCGCAACCAAGAAGCTGTATTCGCCGGGCGCATCACCCAACTGACAACAACCCGCGCAGGCAACCAACGCGCGACCATCGTCCTAGAATCATTTCGCTTTGGTGATGAAACCGTCGAAAGCAACTCAACTTTCACAGCAATCATCTCCGACCGCAGCTTCGCCAGGTACGACTTTTACGACCAAGGCTACAACTACGCGCTGTACCTGCACCACGAAAACCCGCCCGTACAAAACGGACAATTCATAGTTTTCAGCGGTACGCCGCAGCAGCTCTCACGCGCACGCAATCCCGGTGCATTCGACGCATTCATTTTCTACCGCAGCCGCGGCATCGACTATTCAATCAATCCGCAGATACTCTACACAGGCAACATCCGCATAGCACCACTTGTTTTGCTCGACAACTTCCGCGAACGCATGGGCGAAATCTACGACATGGCTCTGCCAGAACGCGAGGCAGGAATCGCCCGCTCGATAATCCTTGGCGACCGTTCGACACTTGAAGTCGAAGTTACCGATATCTTCCGAAGGGCCGGCATAGCGCACATCCTCACAATTTCCGGCCTGCATATCTCAATTGTCGCG
>Ga0123352_10015738_pt1 | contig 12041 bp, 6 predicted proteins | sample TergutLab28metaG_FD_89700 | JGI IMG/M metagenome (GOLD analysis project Ga0123352, IMG submission 89700) | Labiotermes labralis P1 segment gut microbial communities from Petit-Saut dam, French Guiana - Lab288 P1 | ecosystem: Host-associated > Arthropoda: Insects > Digestive system > Gut ... | reverse complement strand
TTGCTTCTATAGAAATCCCCATTTCCGATTCTGGTGGTACTCCCATGCTGGTGTCTCATCCCCCATTGCTAGGGGACCTGAAGTTTGCAACACAATGGCTTGAGGCAAACACAGATAAACTGTATCCAACAGCCCTTTGGGTGGTTCACATGGCGGTTGTCAGGGGAGAGGATTGTGTTGAATGCCGCTTTTTATTCTGTTCTGTATTGAACCATTCGCTTCATTTGGAAGGAACATAATGTTTGTGATATTTACGGTAAGAATGTTTCTCCTCTTCTGTATGAATAGGTGCAAAATTCAGGATTAATTTGAAGTTCAGAGGTCGGTCAACGTTCAGTAAATTCAAAATATTTTCATTATGACGAAGCTCTTAAGAAGGAAGGTTAATTTGTAGGATGTTCACATTGAAGATTACTTATATTTTGTGCTTTAAATGGAAGCTTATCAAATTACTAATCAGAAGAACTAATTCTTCTTCCATTGGCACTACAGCCCACTGTGGGCTTTGGCATGTCGAACAATGTCCTTCCATTGTTTCATATCTGCCACCAACTCTCTCCATCTTCTCACTCCCAGCACTTGAAGATCTCTTTCTTTTTCCTCTTTCCATCTTTTCCTGGGTCTTCCCCTTCTTCTCGTCCATTCCAGTTCTTGAGTGAAGATATTTTTGGGCATCCTATCCTCCTCCATTCTCTCTAGGTGACCTAACCAGCTTATCCTTTGCCCTTTTGTCCATTTTACTATATTTTCTCCTTTGCTCATCTCTTCTAGTTCTCGATTCGTCCGACTTTTCCATTCCCCGTTTTCATATTTAGGACCATATATTGATCAGAAGAACAGGGACATTAAAATATTCAAGTTTCGAATTTTTTCGAAATACACTGATTTCCGGGTGTGCTGGTACATATTCTCTGTGATGTTGCTCAGGTTGTGGAATGTCACGGAACAAACAACATCTCTGTCCTCCTGTGTCCTACCGGAATACGGCTTCAGCCACCACAAGCCTGGTTTCATTTTTGGGGTCCTTAGGGATAAGCCATTACCCTTTGATGGGTCGGCTATAGCGCCTGGCTACGTTCCACGGTGAAAAAAAAATTCTTTCTGGTCACAAACAAGTCAGATACTACAAAAGGTACAGTAACTTGAAATTTGTCTAGGACGAGTGGTATAAAAAGTCGAAAGCTCGTTGGAAATACTTTCCAAAACCTGTGAAGTATTTACAGCGCGTCGGGATTGAATATTTTCTTAGCCAACCTGACACTACCAATTTTAACTCCTATTTATTTTGTAACTAGAGCTGCACGCGAGTAGAAGTGACATAAAGACCAGCTCTGAAGGTCGTCTGTAGCCAGTAATACAGTACAGTTTAATGGAAGTATTGAGCGTTGAAAAGTCACCGATATGATAAACAAATGGAATGAAACTTAGCCGGATGTAAATGGCCGTATTGTGATATGGATGTGTGGGTGGTGTCCGTTTCGAAACTCTGTCGGTCAAATGATTACTCGGGTCGAGATTTTTTTTTAATGATTTTTCTGAGTTTGTCCAGTTAAATCATGTGTTTACTTAAATGAATACAGAGTTTCATGCTTATATAAAATTCGAAATTTCTGTACCACCACAATAACACTCCATCAGGCACTGTGCTGTGAAATGTATTTGAATTTCAAAGGGGCTGTAATATTGGATAACGATTTTAATAATAAACACTTAAGTAGATATCCACTTTGTGACCTCAAACATATGTATTGAAATTTCACTTTCAAAATATTAATACATATCTGTGTGAGGGGCTTGTAATCGTTTGAAGTATTCGCATTTCTCTTCGTAGCTACACTGCAATTTATGTAGACTGTGTTATGGGTAAGCCAAAGGAGCTAAGGTAGCACAATTGGAACAGAGTGGACGGCCGGTGGTAAGTTCTGTCGTGGAGATTTTCTTCGGTCGCCAAGTCAGACTGGCTATGACGGCCAACAAACCTTCCATCTAAACAGCACTGCTACGTGTTTATACAGGGTGTAAATTCTTCACAGCCTGATGTTCACATATCATCTCCTTTTAGTTTTGAGTTTAAGATTGTGTGGATCCTTGCCTCCTTTTCTTGTGCTTATATAAAGCGTGGTTATTTTTCGTAGAAGTAGCTTTACTTTTACTGTATTATCGAAAAAATGCAGTGTTTTTATAAGCGTTTCCTTCGCAATGTAAGTATTTTCTGAAAACCTAATTTACTCCTTTCTCCGTTCCTAAAAGAACGTACACACACAGTAAATGGTAACGTTAATTACCCCAGGCTCTTTATACAGAGTACAAAACTGTACTGTGGCCGACCTTTATAGCTTTAGTCAGCCTTCGTATTAAAAGGGTGAGCCTTACTGCGCTGGGCGTTCCACGCACACCTCCATCATACAAGTCGCCTCTAATTACCTCTGTATAATAGAACCTCCCTTCATTAGAAATTCCCTCTAGGGTAGCTGCAGGGTGGGAGGTGCCGTGTTTGTTGTTGTGAAAGCCCGCAGGATAAGTGTCTATCCCAGCATTTGCTGTGTTCGGGAGGAGCGCTAAAACCACATCATTTATACACAATGAACGCAACTGGCCACTTGCTTCAGGTTACACTTTTATTAACTGCGACGTAAGCGTGTATTTCGCCACCAGGTGACATTTATCTTAGACGGATTCTAAACTGACTGGACGCATTTGAATAATTTTGAACTGAACCTCGTCTTCCTAAAGTGAAAGCAACGTAAGTCTTGCAGCACATTGGAACCTCATTTATTTGAATGTCATCGTGTCAGCAATTCCGAGTTTTAAAATTACCAGACCCAGCGGTAAATTAGGATGTACCATATATTTTACGGCTGCAGAGCTACGGTTTGTGTAATTCTGTTGATTTGGGCCAATAACAGTACCAAAACCATGTTATACCATTTACAGTTCAAGATTTTCTGACCTGGGCCCAAATGTAAGATTTTGAACGCCATAGGAAATGCAACACACAGGACTTTCCTACCCCTGGCACTGATTGCAGTATGTTACAGACGCTAGCTTAAATTTATAAAATATGTAGTTGTTTTTTATTTTCGGTGTCGAAAGCTGCATAACAGCACAATTTTACAAGTAGAGAGATCCAGAAAAATAACTCCGGTCTTTGAGGTAAATTTATTTGTATGACATTTGTCATTGCCATTCATACCCAGTAGAAATTTCAAAAGTCGTATCACTGAGACTTAATAAAAGTGTTCAAAAGTTTCTGTCCTCTCCTTACGGGTAAAAAGTTGGACGTTCTTTGCGCTGTACTGTACCGGGCTAATGTATAAAAACTACTTTGTTTGTCCGGTACATTGATGTGGGCATACAAATTAACTGCGTATAGTGGACCTCGTAGGTTTCACACTGTAACCTGATGAAGGAAACAGACACCTTCCGAAACTTTGTGCTCTGTAGTCAGAAGGAGGCAGCGGAAAATCTCGAAACTGTGTACCACTTTAAGAAAGGAAATGAGACCTATTTTGCCCAGTGTGGCAACATACTTGAATTTCATGTTCTTAGTGTAGCGCCAAGCTTACGAGAGGGCCCCCTGTTGGGGTTAAACTTGTGTTCGGCTTCTGACAATGGGCTGTAATGGAACTTCCTGAATGTTGGACTAATTTCTGTGTAGAAGCTGAAATGTGTTGTTCCATAAAACTGCTACTTGCCTATGAGAACTCATCATTAACTGTGTTTTATCTGTATGCGTGTTTGCAGTGAAACAAGTACACGTATTTAGGAATAACGTAAGGTAATTGTTGATAGGTGATAGTTAATTACCCGATAAACGTTTCGCTGCTACAGAATATGACAGTTCGTTACCGCTACGACAAGAGTCACCTCTTTGAAAATATTCAGAGCCAGTTCAGTCCAATTGATACATTATCACCCTGATTTTCTAAGGTTCAGTTTAATGTTATCTTTCCATCCATATTAACACGCTTCCTGAGGTTTGCCAACAGAAATTTTGTGTACGTTTATTACTTCTTGTATGCGTGATAAATAGTCTTCCCACTGTTGTAATCACTACTTTAATTTTGTATAATTGCAATGCAATTACATGGCTTAGAATATACCTGTCGTTCACTAAATAAATAAAGATGTTAGTTAAAAAGTAAAGTTACAGTAGTGTCGCGCCATGATCGCGTGTGGGGAAGTTGCGGTATTGCTCCACACACTTTTAATTTCGCTAATAGATAGGAATATGTTGTCGCCTTTCGCTCCACCTTCTTTATCCCCGGGAAGGGACCCCGGTACTGATTGCATGCTGGGTGGGTCCCTAGCCCGTCTGGACGTGTGTGACAAAGAGAAAAATCTCTTTCCTTTACCAGGATTTGAAACTTAGACTGTCCAGCACGTAGCCTAAGAGTTGAAATAAATAAATAAACAAATAAGTAAATCAATAAATCTCTCTACTCCGCTCAGTAAGTCAGTTGATTTCATACTAGTTCTAGGAACCAAAACAATGAAGTGTAAGCCACTTGACTTTTCAGTTCCTCCAGTTCCCATAAAGTTAAACAGTTGTTATACCAACAAACGTGCAGTGTAACGCAGATGGCGATTTAGTAAGCGAAACAGTGAACGCACAGATCAACTAGTTTTGGAAAACGAATAAATTCCTTCGGAATTTCGTTAAAGTAGATTTCATTTATGTAATTCCGGAACTAAATATGAATAAGAAGTTTATTCCAGAAACTCGCCAGCACAATGTATTGAACCGAATTCAGGAGTTAAAATATTAAACTTCCGAGAAACAGATTCGAAATATCCTTTTAAATTAACGAAAAATGTTTAAAACCCAATATCCTGCTAAATTATTGTCGCTTTTTAAACGACTCTGAAGGAAGAATAAAGACGAACAAAACGTAATTGCGTAATGATATAATGCGTAATTGTCTTGGAGAAATATAGCAAATAATCTGAAGTTGAATGTACAGCGTTCTGTTACAAGACTTAACATTACCTTTAAACTTTACTGCATTTAGTCTGCTTACTGATAGCACTGCAAACAACAAGTTACGGTACTTAGCTATATCACCACTTAAGGAAAGCAAACCGTTTTTATCGCAGTTCTTCAGAAAGGCAGGCTAAGAATGTAGTATGAAAGTCCTGATAGCAGCAAAGAGGCCTTACAAAAACTTCCTTCACTTCGAATTATAGCCTGCTGACATGAACAAAAGGCATTACGCGTGTAGATTAGTACGAGACGAACGAAATTACGAATTAGAAAAGATACAGTACCAGCAGGTCTGCATAACTCAGTCATGGACGTAACTACATAATAGTGGCTGTGTGTTCAAATCCTGAGGAAGGATTTTTGGTTGTTTACGAGCTATTTGCATGAAGAACCTAAATTAAAAGCTGTATGGGTACGTCCAATCCTACAGTACATTTATGTGGATTGCTAGTCTCTAAAATTAAACTTTTGGCGCTGGAATATATTTTTTTAATTTTAGCACATTCTGTATATAAAATGTGAATAATACAGGAACCAAATACGATAGAATTATCAAACAAACTGCATTTTGAAGAGAAAAATAGAGTATATACCATGTTTAAAATATTCAGTATCTATATTTGTTAAATAAATATATACAATGCAACTTTAGAGGTTGGCAGTGCGGCACGACCACGATAGTTGACATTAGGCGTCAAAAGGTTAATGAACAGGTATCTTTTAAATTTGGTATTGAGAGCATACAATATCAGAGTTACAATCTGTACTCCGATTTTTACGACATTACCTTCAAAATAAAATGTAATTATTGCTAAGAAAAGTATTTATTGTATACAGAATATTGATGTATCACAAAATGTGGACGGAATTGTGGTGGATAGACATTGCTTGATACTTTGTTCCGTATTGTGGATATTTAGTGGAAAGCAGCCATTTCTTTATCACTATAGGAATCGTGAACTTTTTAATGCAACGACCGTTGTAAAACCATATTATTATCGGGTCATCGAAGATTGCGAAATCGTAAGGAAAAGGTTTGAATAAAAACGCGTGCTTCATATTTTCACTCCTGCGTCCTTCCTTCTGCAGTTGTTGGTCCCCCACGCACTGTCACGTCGAGTGGGTATACAGGATTCTTTACTCAGTAAGTTGAAGTTGTTTGCCTCAGTGTACGGAACAAAGTTTGGCATGAATGCGGTTTTATTTACCCTTATTAGCGTACTCAGCGTGGAATGTAAAATGAGTGAGAACTTAGTATAACATTCGCAATAGTTAACAGTACCCTTGCCATATTTAAGTTCTTACCCAGGTGCTTGTGAAGGTTGCCGCATTCTGGGATATGGTTCTGTGTAAATTGGTGTACAAATACAATTTACAGTTTTTGGACTTGAATCCTGAAGCAGTATTCTTCTCCGAGATGTTGGTACGTCTAATGCGTGCTGCACTGCTTTGTGTACCGGAAGTGGGCAATCTTCAGTTTATGTCTGGGCTGAAGTATTTGAAGCATTGTGTGAAAGTCTTTCGTCATAGAGATTTAAACCTAGCTCTGTAAGTTAAAGAAATTTTATTGAATACAAAATTATTTCTTTTTCGTCATACAGCAACTAGCTGTCTGAATTTCTTGCTGCACCAATATGCAGGTTTTTTTTTTTAAATTAGGCTTGCTAATTCTGTATGTGCCACACAAGACTGACTCAAGCTGGTTAAAGAGAAACGAACTGTTATTTCTTACAGTTTTGTTGCCGAGGTTAAACGGTTCAAAACGTTACCAACATTGTTAAATAATTCATGAATTTTTTTTTGGAAGTAAGGCACTTGATTCCCAAAATAAAAATTCTTCAGACTGATTCTAGGAAACGCTGGCCGTCATGTGGATGTAAGCAATTATTTTATAGAGTTCTGATATCAGTTATCAGTCACTTCTATCCGTAACTACCAAACTGCTAAACTGTTTGGCACTGTCTTGCTCTCTTCGTAGTCCACTTTCGGAAAAGGAATGTCTTTACTCTCTTCAAAGTTGACCCAATTTTAACGAACAGTCAGAAACTCTTAGCTCTACTCTTGTGCATCATCTGCCCAGTCTACTAAGCTAAAGATGCCCAAAGGCAGTTATCGTTTAGAATGGTCCCCCATATGACTTGTATTTATATCGTTGTTCAGGAGATTAACGAAACAAATATGTCCTGCTGACACTCAAACAGTTGACGCTAACTAAATGTTTGTGGACTTACGCAAGGAATATAATACTTCGCCGTTAAGTATGCTAACATAATAACGTTATTGATATAAAATCGCTCTTACGAGTGTTAAACGTTGGATGATCAGTTGCAGTAACGGCAGCTTTGCTTTATTATGTCGTAGGTGTATTAGATAAGGGCCGTTTTTGCGGTGTGTGCGGTATGTATACAACCTAGTTTACGTGTTGCTGTGTGTCACATCCTTTCTGAGCTCTGTGGTATAGAAGCTAAGTATATTCTACATTTATATCGTGAGATCTTTCTTTATTTTTTCCTACTTTATCAAAATATTTTCCTTCAAGTGAGAATTGTAATTTTCACTTACTTAGGAAAGATGACAATTTACTGTGCTGTTGTCATTGTGCCACTTCGCCGCGCTGCTGCTGCATCTGTTCTGACACGGCCGTACTGCGTGTTGTCTAATCATCTGTAAAACTAGTCCTTTCTATCCTGCGACAAGGTAATTACGCTGTTCATTTTCTTATTCTTCTTCTGCATCTTCTCCTTCTTCAATTCATTTCATTTATTTAGTGGCATTTTTTCTGTCAGGTACTTCATATATTTTTTTTTATTTCCTTCTTGTCCTCCATCGTTACTGACACCAACGTCAAATAGCTAAACACAAAACACAATTTATTCAAATTTTTTGAAACTCTGGTACGTTCGATGCGGCAGATTTATAAGGAACAAAATCACCAGCGTTTCTTGTAATTGTCCTGCACATTCGCATCCCAAAACACGTTGAAATATTATTGAAGCAGCCTCAGCTTCTCATATTCATATAAAGTCGGATTTTATTATCCTTTGTTTATTTTGGTTGGGGTATATTTCAAACTGTGCTTCTTTGAACAACAATTGTTAAAGCGCGAGGATAATAAAGCAAGCCTTAATTATCAATCGCGATGGTAATTTAACTCCTGCAGCTCTCCTCTCCCATGAGCAAAGTTTCGTGCTGTTGTAATTAAACTATCAAAATGCTGATCTAATGGCTGACTGCATCTCAACCGCACAGGTAGTTGCAATGAGATGGCGAAACTTACATCAAACTTCTTGATTTATGGACAGTGAAGCACAGGAATTACGTAATAAATTGTGACGTCATGTGGTATCTCCTTCCTTTACGTCCAGTAAGGGTAGTGGCAGTCATGTTCCCCACGTGTAAGGAAACTAAGGTTGGCCCTGTGCACGATGTAAAAACAAATGGGAGGTGCAGCAGCCTAGCTTCATTCGTTATTTGGTCACTAGTTGAAGGTAAGTCGGCAGCTTCACGCCTCGGCCTCTTTACCTCGAAACAAGAACCGCCATTATGTAACGCACACAGTTTTTTTTGATGATTTGTTGACCGTGTATTTCAGCATAGTCCTAGTAATTGACCAACTTAATGCACAAATTCTTGTTTTATAATAAGTTTATTATATTCCTCTACATGTTTCGAACACTATTGTGCTCATCATCTGAAGGTCAAAATGGTATTATAGAGCATCTGGTATCATCACACCTGTAGGTGGCCGTCCGGTGCACGGAACGGCCACCTACGGAGTGTGATGATACCAGATGCTGTATAATACAATTTTGACCCCTTGATGATGAGCACAATAGTGCTCAAAACATGTAGAGGAATATTAAAAACTTATCATAAAACAAGAATTTGTCCATTGAGTTGGTCAGTTACTGGGATTAATAATGTACGCAGTATTAATATGACAAGAATTCTGTGGCTAGGTTTGTTGTGTTAAGTGGGTCTTAGAATTGCTGAGTGTGAAGAAGTGTGCTGATGTGGAGTGAACTGGCGAGAACGTATTTGCGATTTTGCATTTTAGTTGGCCCTGTTATTAATTTGCTTAAATATAATTTTGCTGTCGCACTACGAATATCACACCGCAGAATATTAAAAGTATTTTTGTTTGAGTGATTTTTTTTTAAATTTTTACCGCACCTTCAAATATTGCAAATGCAGTTGCAATACTACATAATTCTGTACTTTTATATACATATTTACGTACATACAAATTTAAATTTGAGCTATATGCGCGTCGAAGGTTTTGTTGGATATATCGAAGTAGAAACATATTTCCCTTAAGGAAAGTTTGGCATAAAACTCGAATACCAGATTTCTTTCAAAACGTTCAGAAGTCTGGAAATGAGACAAACTGGTGGGCAGACCGGGAGACACATTGTACCTCATACATTCTTCTTGTGCCCTTCATGAACAGAAGGCATATACATATACGCGCTGTTCATAATGTATGCACAACAAAACATGTGCTTGGAGGTCAGTCCCATGGTAATATATATTGCGTTTATGCTGTTCAAAGTAACAGTGGGGCAGTGCTTCTTGTCCGACTACTTCGGATTTCCCTTGTCACTTACGCCGTCAGTACTCCATACAGTGTCATCCGTCATCCCGAGCTCGTGTAATAGTGCCATCAGCAGTCACATTAGGCTGGATGCAGTCTCTTCACATTGCCGGAGTAAAGGCTTACAAGAAACTGAATTACTATGAACAGAAGAACTGTTTAGCTAATAACAAAATAGCGAATTAAATGACTAAAACCCTGAAAGAAAACTTATCCATTAAGCGATTACTTATCAGTTGCCTGTTAAGTAATAAGTATTTCACTTCCGTTTCATCCACTTACGATATATATGACTATTTATTTCACCATTCTCACTTTCTCTAGCTGCGAAAAACTGACTTCATTTTTCCTTTTCATTAGCTGATTACTTGTCCTTTCTTTCCTTTGGCAAAGTGTCGCCGTCCCCCTCTGAATACCTTGCTGTTGAACACTCGAGGCTGTCCCAGGGGATTCGAAGGAAAGCTATAATTGCTAGAATGGATGTCCAACCATCTTGAGACCATGCGCTGGTGGGTGTGATTAATGATGATGTAAAACAAGCAGACCTCACACTGCAGAATTTGCCACTTCTATTGCTAGCAGAGTAAGATGCCATGCGTGTAAATCCAGAAATTGTAACCTCTACATTGCGGAACCCGAATGCATTTGTTGCCCCTTATGGTGTCTGTACTCCTTGTTCGGAATATGTTTTTTATTATCTTAAATGCATGTTTTCTAAACCGTGTACATGTTTTGGTCTTTCTTTGGGGTTATTATCTGAGGCTGTATTGGCGTATGCAGACGAAAATGCTTACAATTAAGGGGTCAAAGAGGGTTCCGATATTCTGCATTCGTTGGATGCAGGTGAAAACCAGAAATGGAATGGAGCAGGTGTTTGTATACTTACGTAGAACCTACAGTTCATTTAGGATAGAGATTTTGTAGAGTAATCTTACCGAGTTTTGTACATTCATTCACGTAGATAAACTACGTAACGTGCGAAAAAGGAATCTGTTTTAGAGAAAGGATGGATAGACATTTGTCTTTTCTTTCCTCTCCCGATTTGTAAAAAGGAGATGGTTTATAGACATTGATTTACAAATTTCACTTAGAATAAACCATTAGGAAGGCTAGTGTAAACCAGAAGGATTTTAATTGAGTGGGGCACATCAGCCTCTGGTGGGCGCTGATATTAATGTATTCTGTTGAAACGTACACACTGCTTGTATAAAAAAAAACACAGAAGCTTCATAAGTCACTAGTAAGGAGGGTAAGGTAAAGCAGTCCCGTTACAGGCCTGGGGTGGCCCAGAGGGTTACAGGAAGTTAAGGTTCCCAGATTTCATGACAACGGCACAGGATGGTGGTCAGGTTGTCAGCCTTAAGCACCGGCCGCCTTTACCCCCGGGAAATGCTCCTGGTACTTATTTCTGTTAGAGGCTGAGTCGACCCCAGAGCCATAGTGGGATCGGAAGGATTATGTCAATGAAAAATTCCAATGACACCAGCTGGGATCGAACCAGCGACCGTCTTATTTGTAGCACAACACCTTAACCACTGTGCCACCGCGGTCCCAGTAAGGAGGGTTGTCTGGGAATAAATGCTGCGAAAACTAGTTTATATTCATGTCTCGTAGACACAATACAGGTAAACATTACGCCATGAAACCAGTTAATAAATCCTTTGTAAATGTGGCAAAATTCAATATTTCGCAAAGGCACTGACTAATCAAAATATATTTAACGAATTATTTAAGTGTTGATTAAGCTGATGAAATACTGGCTGCCATTTGGCTCAGGCCATATCATTTGTCCATCTGCTATTTGAAAATGTAGAGTTTAAAATATACAGGACGGCATTTTGTCTGTTTTATGGGTGTGAAATATGTGAGGAGGAATGCATATATTAGGGCTGTTTAAGAACAGTAAGCTGAGGAAATTATTTTGACCTAATCGGCATTAAGTAAAAGGAGGCTGGAGAAAATTGCATAATTAGGGGTTGCATAATTTGTGGGCCTGCTGTTCATTGAATATTATTTTAAGTGATCAAATTAAGGTAGGTAGGATTGACGGTGCATGTGGCATGCATGGAAGAGGCATGATAACATTAATGTATGTAAATTTGGAGTGGGAAGATCTGAATGAATGGAAAGAGTTCAACATTGATGCATGTATACTATTAAAATAGATCTAAAAGAAATAGTGTGTGGGATTTAGATGTTTTGCTGACCGTGCATCTCAGTATATTTTTCGTAGTAATTAACCAACTTGATTCACAAAATTTTTGTTTTACAATAAGTTTATTTCATGCTTCTCTCAACCTGTGCACCGGACGGCCACCTATAGGTGTGATGATACCAGAGGCTGTATAATACAATTTTGACCTCCTGATGATGAGCACATGGTGCTCGAAACATGTAGAGGCATGAAATAAACTTACTGTAAAACAAAAATTTTGTGCATCAAGTTGGTTAATTACTAAGATA
>Ga0123352_10015734_pt1 | contig 12042 bp, 5 predicted proteins | sample TergutLab28metaG_FD_89700 | JGI IMG/M metagenome (GOLD analysis project Ga0123352, IMG submission 89700) | Labiotermes labralis P1 segment gut microbial communities from Petit-Saut dam, French Guiana - Lab288 P1 | ecosystem: Host-associated > Arthropoda: Insects > Digestive system > Gut ... | reverse complement strand
GGTGGGTTGTTTTTTTTGTGGTTTAAGGTTCCCTCTGGTAGATTAGTTGTTTATTTTTTTGTAGTGGGGGGGTGTGGGGGGGGGGGTGGGGGGGTTGAAATATTCAGATATGGTCCTTCAGGACTTCCAGCGGGTTTAATTATTTTCACCAGTCCTTATCCCACCTGCGGCACCATGTTACGCATGATGCCAAACTGGAACATCAGGTTGCATTAAACCTGACAAGTGATTGCATGTTGCAAACAAGACTATAAGAGTTTACAGCTCAGTTTTTTTGTTTTATTCTTTGAAAAGATGTAAGTTTCAAAGGTTTAGCATTTGCCAAATTTTGTGGAAGTTTATACCTGTAATTTGCAAGTGGAAGGAAATTATCAGGATGGAAATGGATCCCTTAGTTTCCAGTCCCTAGTTCACACATTTATAAAATACAGTCACATGTGAATCTTATCTGCTTTTGCTCATGGCACAGTTTTGAAAATCTCAACTGGCAAGCCAGCCTCCTTAGCCTGAAGCAATAATAACTTGCAATAAGCAGTATTATCAGTGTCTGAACATCTTCCATTGTTCCGGTCTTGAATGCAGATAGCTAAACAAGAATCTCTAAGTATCCCACCCCTTATTCTTATTGAATGGATAGTGAAGATCAAGTAGGCTTATGTAAGTTGGACCCACTGCCTTGTGATTGTTAGAGATTATATTTTTAGAAATGGCAAGTGTTTACTGGGCATCTGGAGTTTCTCTGCCTCAGTGTGACTGCCATAATTTTTTTTTTTTGACATTAAGACATGAAAACACTACCTGAACATGATCTTCCCACATTCAGATTTGCTTGCAACTAGGGCAAAAACTATGCCGTTGCTATTGGTAATGGTTATATCATAATGCCGGGTGCCATAGTGGAAACTGACTGTGTGCATTAGAAGAGGTTGCCCTGACTGTAATGGAAATACATCTCAAATATAAAGAGAATTCTGCAACACAATGGTACCCAAAGTATTATACACTTAGATCTCAAGTTACAATATGTTTGTATGTTTAGGTCCTATGTTTGCTTTAGTATTTTATGAACAGGTCTATTTATGCTACCGTGTTGTGCGTCTATGCTAACAGAAGTGCTTTATAGTTAGTGTCGGTCTCGGGAAATTCACACTTAGGCAGCTCAAGTTATGTGTTTCAACACATATACCATGGGATTGACCACAGCAGTGAAATCACTCACATTCTATCCAAAGTCATCCTTTTCTTCCCCTCTGCATCATCAGACTCCTTATACAGCTGTTACTTTTAATGGGGATCATCATTGAAACATCTAGTCAGCTGGCTGTAGTAGCCTTACCATCACTGTTTCTCAGCTATAGATAATATATCCCATCTGTGTTCCACATTATGTGTAGTTTGACGTAGCCCACATTGTATGTAAACATGGTCTGTTCACCTGTCAACATTCCATAGTTCACATGTCGTATCAAAATTTGGCTGGAGACAAATTCTCCTCCCATAATGTTTCAAGGTTATTCACATGTGAGATTTGCGGACCAATTGCTGTTGGAAGTTAAGGTTAGCGAGCAGATCAGTTCCCTGCTGTGAAACTAAGGGTGTGCCCTCTTCCCGTGCACACACCATGTTTCCCATGGAGTGATGCTATTTCATTTAGGTTAGTGTGCTGGCAGCAAGTTTCTTTCTTTGTGGGAAACATTGGCAGCTTTGCAGACATAATTTATTTAATTTGAGTTTAATTTAATTTATGTTGTGTTTTTGTGCTGAATGTGACTTTCATGGTGGAAACCAAGTGTTGTGAGAAATTGAAGGACATTTTTGATTTATGAGTGGCGATAAATGCAGCTTTTCTAGGTTCCTATGTGAATTTGTTTTGTGAACGGCATTAGTTGTGTAGTTACTCTTAGTTTCATCAGCACTGCCTGATGTGGCAGTAGGTTCTGAACTGCCCACTGGGTCACAAGTGTGCTTCACCTCTCTGTAGAGGTCACATAAACATAATAAATCTTTGATTGTTACTCGTTTTATGATAGTCTAGATTAACCAAGAAAATAGCAGGTATTACTACTCAGTGTACACAATATGATGTTCTTTTCTGAATTGGAATGACTTGCGGTTGTTAAGACATTCTCTGCAAAACCCAACTACAGTATGTTCTTATCTACTCGTATTATTGACAATCCATGACTTGCTAATGACAGGGACGTGGCATTGAGAAAGTAAATGCCTTGTTTCCTTTGTACTACTGTATTGTATGCATACGTATTGTACTAGTATCAAAGATGTTTTCTGGTTCGTAAAATTAAGTGTTGAGTGTATGTGTTCTCATACAGGGATTGGCCAGTTGTAATAATGATTGGTACGTAGTGGTGGTGATGATGATGATGATGACGACGATGGTGATGGATTTTTTGTTGATTGGTAGTGATAAAGACTGAGATGATGCACTGTGAAGTGTTTTAACTTAAATATTATTTCTTTTGTGTTACTGGAGTCAGTTGGTGGGTGAGGTGGAAAGTGTGACTGGTACAGACAGGGCAGAGGCAGGAGAGTGGGCCTACGAATAACAGCAAGGGTGAGTCAACTGGAGGGGGGACGAAGTATTTCCCTGACATGGGGTTTTCGCAGAGAATAAACTCCTAGCAAAAGGAAAAACGTGAAATGCTGGATGATCACTTCGAAGTCTTTGTACAGTAAACTACCAGCGCAGTGGCCCCACAACTTCAGCAACTCTTTAGAGTCACGGGATTATTCTAAACTCTCTAGTTTGCTGCTTAAATACTTTTAAATATGGAATTATAAGGTGAAGCATATTTCATAGCGATGATTTGAATTCTGAACATCTTCACAGCATTCACATGTATATTGATTTGCCTTGTCTGCGCTCCACCAGATATTGTGTTTTGCTTGTACATTGAAAAGTGTTAGGGTGTTCCCAAATGTGAACACACATACATACATACAACCACCTTGTCCACAGTGCCTATCTTCTGCTGTTTCCCATACTGGTGTGCAGCATCCAGAGTTGAACAGTTTGTGGAGTGGAACTAAAGGAGTATTTTTGATATTCGGGAAGCAGTTAGATTACTGCTTTCTTTGAAGATGTCAGTGCACTGCTAATGATAATGGTTACATGATGAAATCATTCCACTCGTATTGATGACACAGTACAAGCATCATGTGCACACACTACTTTGGTTTAATGCAAAATTCAGAATGTCAGCAAACCAATATTTGTAAAACTGGCTGTGTTGCAAATTATAAATTTTTAATAATAGGAACTGTGCTTTTGCGGAAGTTATCCAGGCAAAGAGAATGTGTCTGATACTGCTGTGTCATATGAAGTGTTACTGGAATAAAATGTGTCAACACAAGAAATTGGTAAAAATTTGCTCTGTTCAGTTTGTTTCCTTCTGGTAGCAAACGTACAAACATATGCCTACATGCAAGAATTCCTTTTGGTTAATTGGCAGTGAGCTTTCTAAATTCTTTGTCAGTTCCATGCTAAGTGGTTTTGTAGCAGAAAATATGTGTATTGCAGGATAGTATTTTTAGGTTTTGGGGTCATGTCAAGTGGTATTTTACTGTACATATGGTCTATAAATTTTAGCTCTCTATTATTATGACAAAGTATTTGCAGATTTCCATTCTTGTTCCCTTCTCTCCTTTTTATTTATTTAATGTTTCTTTTGTGTTACGAGTAATCTTTTGAAGTAACTGGTATGTCAGTGGTGCCAAATACTCTAACGTGGAGTTTTACAGTAGCTACTAACAACTTGCATAGTTTACTGTTAATCACTTTTTCCTTTTGCTTGAGTGACAATACCCTTTTGTAATATAAGAACAGCAATAAGTGTTTTAAGGAGAGAAAAGGTGAAACCCTCTATTTTTGTATTTAATTCTAAATGATAAAGGAGCCAATAAAGTTTGTATTTTTTCTTTGAGAAGTCTGTCATGTGGTGTTTAAGGGAGCACCACATAGATAATAACTTTGAAAAGTTTTTAGAGAGGGTTGGTCTGAAAAAAATCTAATCACATTGAACTGAACTATGTATTCCCTGTCCCTACTACTTCGTACTAGTTATTTCTGTTTTTTGGTGGTTTGTCGTATTTTAAAATTTGTAGTTGATAAGTACACTTGACTAGTTCCTTAGTGTTAGATGTTTTTGTAGTTTCTCTGTGTGTAGAACGTAGTGGGGCTGGATGGATTGCCATCTGGTAGCAAAGACTTGCACTTGTAGAGCAGTTCTGAATAAAGTAGTTTTCATAGTAGACCAGCTGATTGCTTGATGGTAATTACTCCTTATTATTGTATTTGCTTGGTTTATGGCCTGCAGCAGGAACTTTACTGTTTTCAGCTTTTGATAAAAAAAAAAAAAAGAGAGTTGTGGTGTGAGGGATTGACAGGAGTTGCTGCTATAATTAACCAATTACCGCTTTTCTGTGATACCACGTGACTGTAACACTTAATTAGATGGATGATTGCCTGCACTGTTGGTGGATATGTGTTTTCCAACACTTGACACTATAGTGCAGGCATGTGAGTTAGATTAAAGTGGTAGACACAAAGTTGCAGTTTGCATTGCAGAATGTGGCAGTGAGTTCCCATTTGCTTGTCGCAGAACACTTGGACATGTGAAGTGCTGGCAGTGGCATTACCTTGCATTGTGTCAAGATGCAGCAGGTTAATGTCAGTGCACTCAAGCAAGTACTGCTGCATGGGATCTCTTGCATAGCATTCTGTCCCACTTGTATGGACTCACCTTGTTTCTACCATTTTTTGTCATCATGCAGAATAGTGCCTGAATAGGAGTGTGATTCTGTAGGACACATGTTTGTGTTTGTGTTTGTGTTTGTGTTTGTGTTGGATCGGTGCAACATTGCGATTATAACTGAAACCCTTGAATCTTTCTGTTATCCTGTTTGACTTCTAAATAGCACAGTGCCTTATTGGAATTTTAACAGTAGTGATGTGAGGCCTACAAGCGAGGGGAGCACAACACCTGGAGGTAGGTGCAGCCCCTTGCAGCTGAGAGCAACTCCTTCAACCTCTCAGATTCAACAGATGTTTTATTAACTTTTCACTGGATTGCACTACAGCAATTGTAGATACAGTTGTTTTCCTGTCGAGTTTTTTGGTGTGTGAGAATTCTTGATTTTAGTGGCGTGTGCCAAGAGATTGGGACTCGCGCAGAGTTTTGCACTACTCGTGTTTTTTAACAATCATCTATTTGAATATATTCCTGGGTGTCTTGTGTGCGTTGTTCAGTGGACTGGTTGTAGTTTTGTACTTTTGGTTTAAACTATTTTTTTGTTATTTGAGCCTTTGTAAGCATGATTGGCATTACCTTTTTTTTCATTCCGTTTTTGAGGAGCCCCTCCCTACTGGTGCTAAATTAGAAGGACGGTTAAACTGATTTGAAATATGTGATGCAAGTTTTGAATCTTGTCGTTGGGGGTGAACAGTATGCAGTGGCATACACTACGTGAATTTGAATGGGTGAGTGAAACACATACGAGTACAGTTAGGTGATTTAATGCACTTGTAGCTTCCAGCTCAGTCAACATGCACATGTATAAAATTCAGGGTGTCCTGTTTGCGATAAAAATGCGTTGTATAAGGAGTTAATAAGTAATGTTTGTCTTAAGAATTCATATTGTGCGTAAGGAGTTGCTGGTGTTAACTTATTTTATGTTTGGCAAGTACAGAAAATATTTGGCCTAACCCATAGCAGTCCATTGACTGGCTGATGGAATTTCTTAGTAAGTCATCTGAAAAACCAAGAGAGACAATTTTCATGAATGTTAAGGATAGTTTTGTGTTTGAAAAACAGTTAAGTTTTAAACTTCTTTAATTGATCATAAACCTTCCACATTCAGTGATCACTAAATTCATTGTGTCTAAATGCTGAAGTGTATTCATCTGTCACTGTTGTTTAAGAAATCTGTAATGTTTGGGAGAGAGTAGGGTTTGTAGGTTACAAAGTGTGTACTAATGAGGATGGGTACGGAGTGAAAATCTAGCCTACATCGGTATTGTGTTTTTCAGATTCTTTGTCATTGGCCTTTGCATATTCTCATGTCTCCATTCGACATGTAATGATAAGAAACTGTTAATGGAATTATATCAGTTGTAGCATTTAAAGCACTTGGGACATTGTAGTTTAATGGGCAGAGAGACTAACAATATCTTGTTCCATGCTACGTACATGCACATGTAGTAGGATTTGCAGTTGATTGGCAAGTAATCATAATGAATGAATTGCTTATTGCATGGCAGTCAGCACGCACCAGTGGTGGAGCAAATATTTGTTCTCAAGTTTGAAGCATCTTACCACACAGTAAGGTCCACCTTTCTGCCATGATAGGTGAAACATGAGAACATGGCTGTGTGACATTCATACTTCCAAGGGCTCGTTTTCAGGGATAGTTTTGTGTGCCGCTTCTACACCCCTCCCAAACCTCACTACGACCAATCTGAACAGGGACTTCAAAATGTGACTTGGCTGAGGTAACAGTTTAATGCAGTAGTTAGTCTTTTGAAGTGTGTGTGGATGAATCAACTGCAACTAGGGTAAAGGAAGCCCATTCCAACATGTGTTGTTATTAACATTTTGTTGCTTTAAGTGTAATAATTCCTTGCATGCTTTGTGATGACTTTGTACCTATCAATTTAAACAGATTTGTCTCAAAATTCAGACCAAATGGAGGACTGACCACATTCAGCAAAGTATGGAATTATTTTTAAGTTTTATTTGGCTACGTTTTTCTCCAGTTAGAGTTACATTTTGTGTGACGGCATATTTTGTCTTTTTGAAAGGGAAGTTACCATACCATAAAGAGAGAAAAAGTTAAATTATGGGTGATAAATGTAGAAAAATAACACATTCCATTCAAAGAACACATTTTCTGGTTGGAACTGACCCTTGTGGATGACATTCAACTAACAATGATGACAATTGTGTAACTGGGTAATTGATAGTTGTGTGTGCTGATTCAGTTATGACATATACTCACATAAGCTGAGCATCCTAACAAAGTGGCTGTGAAGATAAATTTTCCTCTTTATATGAGCACTTTCATTTCCTCTGATTGTGAAACTTGATTCCAGCTAGTTACATTTCAAAACTTCTAACTACCTGGGGGAGTTGACATAATGTCTGCATTTTGATTGATATTAATACAATTTTAGAATTTCGTTCCAGAACGGACCTTGTTGCCCCAGTTGCAGTTGGATAGCGTGTCTGAGCAAGCAGCAAAGACCGTCATGGCCTGATGTGATGCCACTGTACAGCATACAAAAGTTTTTGTTACCTTCACTATGATGTGTAGGTCTTTGTTGTACAAAAAACTTGACACCAAATAGTACTCGTAGCTGTAATTAGATGTGTTTGCTTCACCGCCAATACTATGGACAGCTGGCTAGGTCTAGTTTTTCTTTTGAATAAAATTAGCAGTACCTCAGAGCTCAATTTGTGATTGGTGTCCCCAATGTACGCAGCCGTCACGCATGCTTTGTGTACAATTTGAGTGCGGGTTATATTCCACTGTGTAAAGATTTAAGAACTACTTTGCGCTGAAGATCTTTTCCGAGAGCAGTTTCCTTTCCCGTTGGTTTTAAAGGGGTCCACACATACATACTTACATTCCACGGATCCAAAAGTGTGTCATAAAGAGAGTAGGATGTGGAACAAGTCATAAATACACAAATTTGCAGTGTAAAATACTACAGGCATTTTACAAAAACAGATTATAAATCATCTGATGCATTCTCGTTTTGCTGGAAAATGAAACCTCTAGTCTTCGCACTCCATATTAAAAGTGTTCTACAAATCTAGTCATTAGAAAGAAGTTGCAAGTAGGACAATTCTCAGCATAGAATAGTACTGGAAAACATCAAAGTGTTGTGATCGACATGGGAGTATTAACATGCAAAGACATGTAGTAAGTTGCTTAGTTGTGATTTGAAAGTCCAGTGCATGTAATGTAATTGTGGCTTTGTAACAGCTACTGTTATGCAGTTACAATCAGGAATAGGTGTTTTGTTCAAAGGGGTATGTTCTGAAGTTTTAACCATATAATTTTTGTTTTCCCAATTTTTGTGTATTTCACTTCTTCCAAAGGCCTGAAACAGTTTTTCCTGGAAATGAAATTTGTAGGATAATTTGTGTATATGCTTCTGGTATTTATGACTTCTTTTTCCATACCAATGTAGGCGGTAGTTTTGTATTTACATCACGGTATCACATGGTACAAACAAGGAATTTGAATAACCGTAAATGAGTTTTCTCCAATATATTCATTTAAATGTTGGAAAATAAATTACTCGACAACGATCCCAAATGTTGAAAGACAGCTGATGTGGTGGATCTAACATTGCACAACGAACATACCTATTTACCTGGCCTATGTATACAGTGATAAGAACATGAGGTGCAGCCCATGACCTTCTACTTGCATGATAATATGGGATGTTCCTGACGTATTATTCCAAAGAATTAATGAAACTCAACTCAATTTGTGTTTCCTCGCACGGCTCACATATCTATTGTACATATACAAATTTCTGACAAATTTAAACCTCAGTGTGGCAAATCAAATGACTGTGCCTGATTTAAACCAGTTTTTTGTGTGTATTGTCTTACAAATTATGGCTGGACTTTGAAATACCAGATTTAACTATAAATTCTTGCACTGATAATTGAGTTGAATTTTTGTGATTCACATAGCTTAGTCTCGCATTATGTGAGGTGTGTCTTGTGTTGTGTACTATTTGTACATGTTAGCTCTTAGAATTAGATACCAGCCCCTCTCCTGCGAACTTCACGCTGCCCTAGTCCCCAACACCTGTTGTGTACAATTTTCCTCTCTATTTTTTCTATGAAAGTGCTGTGTTCTACCCTGTCTTCCAAACCATGGTTACACAACCCGTGGGACCAGTGCCAAAATTTCTCTGTTGGCAGTATCAGCCTCAGTATATTTATTCATGAAAATAATAAGATATAATTTCCCCAGTGAAGAAACAAACAGTTGAAAGTTTTATCAACTTCCCGTACAGTGAATGAGAAACCATTTGTATTCTACAAAAATTGTACCTCCCGTAATAATGTGTATTGTCGATGGTAAATAATTACACTGAAGTGGTTTTTCTTCTTAACAGTAAATAATGTTAAAAGCCGACAGTAATATATACATATATATATATATATATATAAACGAACTATATATTTATCGTGGATTCTAAGTGCTATTATAAGAATATTTTCTATTTTCGGTAGTAGGGGTAACAACCAAAATCACTTACGATTCCTGTTGCACCCAACAACATTGATATTTGATATTTGTGTTGTCGCCAAAGTGACGGAAGTTATGGTATGGCTGATCAACAACTAACTTATAAAAATTGTGACTTTTCCCAATTTTTCGTATAAGTGTAATTTTTGATAATTTGATGGGAGTCGTAAGGATTTTGATAAACTATAGTGAGAAAAAGTTACAAAGAACTTCAAAAGTGGGATTAATTGTAGACAAGCTCTAATACATGATTGTAAGAAACCTACCACAAATATGGGTACAATGTTCAAGGTGAAAATCTGTTTTATTCCGCAGAGGACATGACATTTACTGTGAACATGAGACTAAATAATCGAGTAGTATATGCTCAAACGTGTTGTTATGTGATAAGTTTGACGCAGTGTCCCCAATAATAAATTATTTGCCCTATCCAGTATTTTAGAATTTAAATATTCTTTTGTTACGTTACAGGTATACCTCTTGCAAGACACAATTTCTCATCAAATATAAGAAGGATATATAAAAAACCGCTTCCGATTGATCGACATAGCATATATCTGTGACATTATGATTAAGTTATTTTTAAAGTTCGCTATTTAATAAAGCGTATTGTTGAGATGCTTTTGGAAACAGTAATAACAGTAGTGTTATTGTAGTTGTTGAGTTTCTCCTGTGTTGCTATTTCTGATGCTCCCTCGATCAAGCGGTGAAGGAGGGGGGGGGGCTGTCCTGTCCATTATCGACCAACCTGTGTTCTTTCTCCGTTTGTCCTTGACGACCCACAAGTACCCATTTAATATCCCGACTTCTTTACGAGCGAAGCAAATTCGAAATAAAAAATCAACGAGCCTGTTGTTAGCGCGATGATTTAAAATGTACACGATGACATCTGGAGATTATTCCGCCAGTTAGCCAGATGTTCCGGGTTCGTTTCTCCTCCTGGTTGAACGTTTTGCTGCCTAGGTTGCACTAATTCAAGTTGCGCTGAATTTAATTACCTGCAAGTCTCGTCTGTATCGAGTACTGGCCATCGTATTTCAAAACAAAACTAACCGATGTGTTTGTGTATGCGATCAAGGCATATGGAGACTGGAGATATAAATGGGCTTGTTCTTAACCCCTGTGACAGGTGAGCTTTACGTCCGCGGTACCCTTTGAATATAACTCTGGGTTCTCAGAGCCAATCTAGACGCTCTGGAGAAGATTTAACTCGCTTTGCTGCTGTCGCGTACCTAATCAGTTCCTCCGAAGTCCACCACGTCTCCTGATCGCTACTGATTATCTGGGCATTAGCCTAGTCACTAGTGATTACGGTAGCCGGGCGTCCTCTTCATTCGCTAATTTTGAGACGTCGAGTAATCTTTTGTTGTTAAACTTTTTTTAAAAAAGTTATAGTTGATTTTGTTAGATTAAGATTGGTATACTCCTGCGTTACGTCTATTGGAGATCTAACAACTGGTATGTCACGCCCTGCTGATTTGCAAGTGGGTTACCAGTGTCGCACGTTCGTCGATTTTGCGCAGTGCTCGAATTCGGAGCCGAATATTTGGCCACTGGATGTTTACCCATCGAGCAAACTTTACGTTTTTTGAACCGTGCATTGTGATATGCTTATGTAATAACCAACAAAATTCACATTATTACATTAATGTTTTAATTCAATTATAGTGTCTTCGACATTTTTCGAACGTCCAAGTGTTCATCTTCAGGAAGACTTGTACATCCAGTTTTATGGTATTTCTTTCATGGATCCGTATGAACAGCGTCAAGCACATCCTGCCATCGACCAGACTGCTTATACGGATGCATGAAAGAAATACCATACAACTGAGGACGAAAACTTGGATGTTTGAAACATGACGAAGACACTATAACTAAATTAAAGCCATCAAGCAAACTTAATGAATTTCAGGGACAGCGCTGGTTACTTTACGTGGGTAATTAATTATGGAATAGATCCTTTCCGGTCTTGTTAAATATTACCGAGAATACTTCTGGGCATGCATGATTTGATGTTCCGCGTTTTCTTTGAGGGAACGAAGATGGTCAGGTACAGCCTGACGACTGAACGGCAACATTTGTTTGGGACACGACAAGTGCATGTTTTGAGATGGTGCTTTCGGTGTGGATGTGCAGAAGTTGTTCACATCAAGCGCATACTTTCCGAGATTTGTGTTCCTCACAGCGGTATCGCTGAGGGTTTTTCTTCGGGGGAATTGGCGCCGTTTTGTTGGGCGATTTCCGACTTTTCAAAAAGTCTTGGTACCTCCGTCTTCATGGTGAATCAGTAACGGCTATGCAATCCAAGAAAACTGGTTCCTTCTGAAGATAAGGCAACACCATCCTTCGAAACTTCAGAAACCCAACCCAACCACACGGTGGCGCAACCCAGTACACATGTTCTGAATCCTGTTAGACCGGACTGCAAGTCCGCCTGTCCTGTGATTCACAGACGGATATTAATATCAGTTGTCAATTGATATTTTTATGAAAGACCGGGCTCTGTAAGTAAAGGCTTCACCAGATATGCGTTTAAATGATATCATCATCTGAGATTCATCCCGTGGAATGTTCGGTCTAGAAACTTTTAAAATTCCGATTTACAGTATTGTGCCACCCCCCCCCCCCCCCCCAGGGGGTTTCCCCCCTTTGGGGGGGGGGGGGGGGGGGAGGCAAATGGGACACTTTTTTGGGAGGGGGCAGGGGGGGGGGGGAGAAAAGCGAAGTTTTTACAACCCCGGAAGAGGAGAG
>Ga0123352_10015733_pt1 | contig 12042 bp, 7 predicted proteins | sample TergutLab28metaG_FD_89700 | JGI IMG/M metagenome (GOLD analysis project Ga0123352, IMG submission 89700) | Labiotermes labralis P1 segment gut microbial communities from Petit-Saut dam, French Guiana - Lab288 P1 | ecosystem: Host-associated > Arthropoda: Insects > Digestive system > Gut ... | reverse complement strand
GGGGGGGGGGGGAAGTAGTGCAATAACATTTAAAAAATGGGAAAAAATAACACATGGATTTTACAACAATCAATTTTAGAACCCTTACTTTTCGTAATATACAAAAATGACCTTCCTTTAGGAATAACTACCTTAATCAGAACCCATACTAATCTGCTGATGATATTAAAATTATGACTGCTAATGAAATTATTGATTATTTCTCTTCGGTCTCAAATATAAACATATCGCACATGAGTAGTTTTTTTTTCTCATGGCTCGACAGCGCCAGTGGGCTTAGACTTCCTCTGCGAGGTTCCTCGATCACACTCGGCTAGACACACCACACTCGGTAGGACTCCTCTGGACGAGTGATTTACCAGTCGCAGAGACACAAGAGTAAATGCTGTACTGCCAGTAAATTGATCCTCAAACTAGAAAACACAAATGTAACAATATTTAGGGCCGAATAAATATAAGTAATGTGTATTAAGAGCTGTCTCTAATAGGAAGTATGCAGAAGAGTACAAGAATACAAAATTCCTTGTTTTACACATTTATAACCACCTGAGGTGGGAGGGTAATACTAATAGCATAATTCTAAAGTCATGTGCAGCACGTTACGGGGTTGCGTCTCTGTTACATACTGGAAAAACTGACGCCCTCGAAAAAATTTATTTTGCTTGTTTGCACACTATAGTGAAATATGTAATAAGTTTGGACGTAATTTGTCTAACGGTAAAAAAAAAAAGATACTTACTCTAGAAACGAAAATCGTTAGAGATGTGTTGGACGAAAAACATAGGAACTATTTGTATGCCTCTGTTTAAAGTCAAGTGTAGAGATCTGACTTCGTCCATATGAACTCATATTCGCCTTAAACGAACCTTACTGTATACAACGAGTAAAATTTTAAAAACAATTTTTTTCCAGCTCTTTGAAGGGTGAAACTAAAATTTCGAAACCATAAATCCTTACCAAAATTTGGCTAGTGATGACATGTATGTTGACCGGCCCATGGTCAAACAAGATTAGAAATATGACATTGGAACACAGCCGTGAGAGAAATTTCCTCATCACCCCCGCCGCCAGGGGGCGTTGTTTGAGGACGGGATTGGTTGCTGGCTGTTTTCGTTGGGTACAGCATCCGGACAGGAGCAAACCAAGTCTCAGTCTGTGAAAGCAGAGTGGCTGCTCAATTCGGAAGAGACAGCACGCGGGCGGATCGACGTGCTGAGAGCCAAAGAGCGAAACCGTTGAGACTTACACATCGCGTTCCGAAAAACGACACTAGTTATGGAACAGGAAAGAAAATTTCACACCAGCAGTAAGAACCCAGTCTGTTGTACCAGAATATAAGAATTGTGAATCAACAATCTTGTTTTAAACTTAATGAACGTTTGCGTGCGTACCGCGGGTTAACAGTCTCAGGTGTCAACAAACATGTGGCGTTTCCTGGCGGTGTTCCTGTTTGTCTTTCCCACGGGTAAGTGTCCTGCCATAAAGAGTAATCATGTAACGGAATATTTCTCATGCAGGTTAGAAGGTATCTGTGGAACTTAGATTTTTTAATTGTTGACATTTCTGATGCAGTATATATTTCGATGGCTTCAATATTCTTACAGACGATAAAGTTTAACCTCTTAAAGCCCAGTGGTTTCTTTACGTACTGCCAGGTTTACCACTAAAAAATTCTACACGGTGCTCACCTTTCTTTCAATGATTTATGTGGATCTCAAAACAGACAGCAACTTTTGCTTTATTTATCTGAATGGTTTTTGTAACCGCGGTGGAAAGTGTTTACAGCGCGGTACGGACTGCGTCCTTATATAACACAGATACTTTTCGTCCTTTGAAAGTTTAGAGTATTAGAAACGAATAGAAAGATCACTTTCTGCTTCGAGAGTGTCTTTTGATAAAACGCACTTTAAGAATTTATTATATTTGTCCTGTCATAAAATTAAACACATATTTTGTAATATTATTCAAAATAGTTCAAGGTTCTATAAGCTTGGATAAATAGAAAGTTACATCCATAACCCCGAATTACTGTGTTTGATTTTAAACTATTGATAAATTGCATCAGGCTACAGCAGCACCAGCCGTCAAGCGCAGGGAACGTACCCTAAATACTAGAGTTAAGTCAAAACGTAGTGACAGGAGTGTAATTGTGTCCTGAAATGAAGGAACAAGCAGTCAGTTTTCAGGCTGTTATTAACTAAACTCATGATTGTATACGAATGTCCAACAATTGACAGTTTTTAGGAGCGTCCGTATAGTCGCGAATATCGCCTATTATCTTGGACATGTCCGTCTGTCCTTCAGTATGTATTAGCGCGGACAGCAGTGGAAGGATGTAAGTGCAATCTGATTTTTCTTTTTATGTTTTGCTGACCGTGCATCTCAGTATATTTATCTTAGTAATTAACCAACTTGATGCACAAAATTTTTATTTTACAATAAGTTTATTTCATGCCTCTACATGTTTCGAGTACAATGTGCTCATCATCAGGAGGTCAAAATTGTATTATACAGCCTCTGGTATCATCACACTTTGTAGGTGGCCGTCCTGTGCACAAGTTGAGAGAATCCTCTTTCAACCTGTGCACGAGACGGCCACCTATAGGTGTGATGATACAACAGGCTGTAAAATTTTGACCTCCTGATGATGAGCACATTGTGCTCGAAACATGTAGAGGCATGAAATAAACTCATTGTAAAATAAAAATTTTGTGCATCAAGTTGGTATAAATGAGATCTGATGTTTCGGATATTATGAAAATCTGTCGAGAAATTACAAAATTGATTAAAGTAGGACAAAAACGTCGGGCACTTTACATGAAGAGCTACGTAGGTTTCGAAGTTGCCGACGACGTTAAATCGCCATAAAAGCGCTCTCATCGAGTGAAATGGTATAAGGCTGTTAGGATAGCCAAGTAAGTACATGCGTAACGCGGAGTAACCATAACGTTACATTATACTACGTTACCTACAGCACAAAAATTAAATCAATGTCTCTCTCAACACAGCTAAATTTTATATATTACGTAGAACTACATGCTTCGACCTATCTAAGTTCATTCTCAGGTTCATAGTTTGTCTATGAATCATACCGAGTAAGCAATATATATATGTAAAGGTAAAGTTCAACCTAGGACAGGCCACGAAGACCCAGAGGGGGAGTAGAGGTATAGCTCTACTCTTTCTTTTCTTTAACCTCGGCGCTAGATTGGGGTGGGTGGTCAACGCCACGCCCCGGACGCTTTACATCCGGTGCAAGAGACCCGGTACCCATTGTATAGGAGACTGGGTGGACCCCAGGGCAGTCTGGACGGGTGCGGAGAATCACGCCCCCCAGGACTTTCCAGCCCCGAGTCTCTATACCGACTACGCTATCCCGGCCCCATATATATATATATATATATATATATATAGAGTAGGTTTTGTATACCACATATGAAAACGATGATGGCATGAGATAGATCAACACATGTATTGTGACATAAAATATAATTTAGTTGTGTTTGGACAGATAATGATTTTTGTACTATTAACAACACAATGGGATCACATTAGTAAAAATTACGTTACATATATTGCTTCCTTCAATAAAGTTTCCTCAGAAGGAACTTTATGTGTCTATTCTGATTTCGGAAGGGTATAAAACACAAGATAATATAATTAGCGGTGTCTTAAAGAAAATAATTTATTTATCGCAGCTGGGTGCAGCTTGACAGAATAAATTTAGCTTTGAACTGCTCGCCATTAAATTTGCGTTTTATGTTCCGGAGTATCTAAAATAACGGGGAAAAGGCTGAGCCAAATTTATTTTCCAACGTTTTCAAAGAAACATAACCAGCCTATATGAACCTGTATGAATTCTGTCATCCTTTGCGACAGGGCAACGAATTACATTGTGTCGGCACCAGAACCATTCTCACAAAAGCAGACATAATCCATTTAAAAAAAATGTGTTTTACGATTCCGACATTCAGCTAGATGCGGGCATGACCCTGGAGCAGGCGTGTTTGCTTTTCTTATCTAGAGCCTGTAACCACGGTCCCTCGTCGACTCGTTTCCCTCAGCCCCACTGGTCTAAGCAAAAAAACTTCGGACACCATGCACGTACCCACTCAGTGGGTACTGGGAAACCAGCGGGGTAAATACAGCCTAAGGGTTCAAATTCTGTGAAGAAAATTTTACAAAACCGTGTACCTTCACAGTTCGGTGGGTAAGTGGCTCTGGCGTCCCGGTGTCTTCACTTCCGCAAGTAGATCATACCCTGGGCCAGATAAAGCCAACTCGTAATCATACATACCTCACTGAAGATACATTTAATATCATCCTCCAATCTACAAATGTAACAGTCACAGCTGACCTCAGATACGTACAGCGTTGTTAAGGGCAAGCTTCCCTTTGGTTTCTTTCTTTCATGTAGGCTACTATGACTAAAATTTTGTCAGAATTACTCACCTGTCTCGGGACTGCTACGTGTACCCACTATCGTATCTTCCTCAAACTGGTGAACCTAATAATATTTGGTGAACACTACCGATTATGAAACTCCTTATTATGTAATTTCCTCCATCTCCTGTTACTGTCTTTCTTTTAGATTCTAGTATTATACCCTGAAGATTCTGTCCTCTATGTCTGACCTTTGGGGCGTGTGTCCCAGTTTCACGTCCATATAAAAAAAGTATAAAGTTGTCACTGTCCACACCATGAAGGCATATGGGGGAGATGACGTATAGATCCACCATTTCTTAACTTCTACGCCAAATGGAGATGAGTGGTCAACATCACGCACCGGCCACTTTATCCCGGGGAACAGCCTTTGATACCTACTGAATAGGAGGCTTAGTGGACCCCAGTGTCGGTCTGAATATTTTGCCCTTTCTGGGATTTGTGCCACAGCTCTTCCAGCCCATAGCCTAGTCTCTATAGAAACTACGCTACCCCGACTACTCCTATCAAATAAAGGGAAAAATTATACTTTTTATAGGGTCCATTTTGTTATTTAAGTGCTTGGGTGGGAAACAGAAATTTTTCTAATATTTTTTTGTGTAGATAATTCCTGTTTGTGTTAGACTTCCAAGATATTACCCCACCACAGTGTCAAAGCATCTGTTACCTAGGCCTAATTTTATACATGATTTTGACATAAATTTTGGTAACTAGATGTGGACATGGATTGTCTTCATTTACAGCGAAAGATTTACACAATTATTTCGTGGCTAAGGACGCGATCAGCGACGGTCTTGATTTGTGTAGCTGATGAACATTCCGGTTCCATACACACACACACACACAAAATCCTCGCTTGTGTAATTTTTATGTCACAAAGTAACCATTGGGTAAACAAAGGTCGTTCTTGACTTATGGAATATGCTTATATACCCGAATCTAACAGAGACATTTGAAAGGTAATACACATACAGCCACACGATATTTGTCTGTGGCGGATAAACGCTTCTGCTTTCAGATAAGACCAAGCTTATGACTTTGTCGTTGTTGCGAAAAGCGCCCACACAATAAAGCTAATGCCCCCGTTCTCGTCGTGTGATTACAATTCCATTATGGAACTCAGGCTCGCCACACACTGCCGCTCGTTTTCATCAGACTTGAGCACAATACAGACTGTTTATAAAGTTACGGCGAGGTTTTCACTCTTCAGCATTTGCGACCCTCAGTACTGGAGACATAAATGAAACACGAAACTTAAGAAATATGTTTAATGTTTGTCTACATGTGGCTTAGTGAACTTCAGCGAGAATGACATTTGTTCTGCGTAGGTCACAATTTTGCCAGTTATTTTGCTACCTGAGTAAAATCTGAAGTCAAAATAGACCGTTATCCTGTGCTTCCAAATCCTTTGTGTGGTTTGATGGATTGAAGAAGCGCAGTAAGGGCCAGAGTTCGAGGCGATCAAATGTTCGAAAGACCTGCTCACTGCACCAGCACAGGCATGTTTACTGGTGTAAACAGTCCCAGCGCAGGAAGATGGGCTTTTTGAAGACGAGGTGTTTCTCCGTCGCCTCCAGTATGTAATGTGGAAAATTTTAAATACTTGGAAGGGGAACTTACGGATCAAAGTAGCACTCACGAAACATGTAGCAGGAGATTAAATACGAAAACTGCTGCCAACCATGTGGCTCAGAAACTTCTATCTTCCCGTTTCCTATCTGGGAAAATAAAGTGTAAGATACACTAAAATACAATAATCTCTGCTTGTTATTTTGTATGTGTGTGAAACTTGGTCTCACCCAGTGAGGGAAGAATGTAGAATAAGGATCTGCGAGATTACGGTGCTGAGGGGAATAATTGGATCTAAGAGAAAGAAGTAACAGGTAAAGTGTAAAGGTAAAGTTCATTCTAGAACAGGCCACGAAGACTCAGAGGAGGAGTAGATGTATAGTTCTACTCTTTCTTTAACCTCGGCGCTAGATGGGGATGAGTGGTCGACGCCACGCCCCGACTGCATTGAAAGAGACTCGGTACGCATTGCGTAGGAGGCTGGGTTGGCCACAGGGCCGGTCTAGACGGGTGAGAATAATCTCGCCCCCCCACCGGGATTCGATCCCCGGATCGTCCAGCCCGTAGCGAGTCGCTATACCGACTACGATATCCCGGCCCACGAAGAAGTAACAGGAGACTATAAAAAAGGAATGGTGAAGATCTTCATGATTTCTACTGCGCAACAAATGTCATTAGGATTAATAAATCAAGAAGAATGAGGTGAGCCTTACATGTAGCACGAAAGTGAGAGAAGAAACAGGGATACGGAGTTTAGAGGGGAAATCTACTTGGAAGATCTAGATGTAAATGAGAGGACTATATTAAAAATGGGTCTCATCTAGCTCAAAATGGGGACAAATGACGGATTCCTGTCGAAAGATTAAAGAACTTCCAGTGTTAACAATATGCTGGGAATTTCTTACTAGCTTGTCTGAGGACCTATTCGATTCTCAAGAAGGGCTCTGCTCCATGCAATTAATTAATTAATTCATGTATTAGTTACTCAGTCACTCAGCCTGTAATTTAGAGTAATGTATGAATTTCTAAGCTAGAAAAAATTGTACTTCAAATGTCAAAAAATGTGCAAATTCTTCGCTGGTTTATGACTGGTGCTATACGTCTATTGAAGAAGTTGTCATCCAATCCTAGGTACAGAGTCTCTATCTGAAAGCTGAGAGACTGAACATAGAACACATTCGCCGATCAACTGCTGCAGTTTAGTGCTCTGAAGCATTAGGACTTATAAATTTCAACTGCATTCTTAGGAATGGTAGATGTATTAACAACTGCCCATATCATGGGTCTGATACGCGAATTTCAGCTGTGTAAAAAAATATCTGTTCTAGAATCGAGCGTAAATTTCAAGCGAAGTCGCTGCATAATTATTTTTTAGTTGTCTAAAAAAATTCCCTTACTTAAAATTGCACGCTTTCTTATAGCAACCCATTGTTGGATCTTATAGCAACCCATTGTTGGATCTTATACCACCTAAATAATTCCAATCCAAACCCTCATTGTCCATTCTAAAACCAATTTTATATTATTCGTTCATCTATGCCTTTGTCTACCAAATGACATCTTCCCTTTAAACAGTCACTCCTGTACGTGCTGCACGTAGGAAATAGATAATCCCGAACCTTGCCTGGCTCAGGCGGTTAGTCGCTGGCTGCCTTCTCCAGAGGCTGTGTTTCAATCTCAGGCAAATTTGTGTGGGATTTGTAGTGGACTATGTGGACCTGGGGGAGGTTCCCCTCTGCGTACTTCAGTCTTCCTTCTCAGCATCATTATGCGAATTCCAAGTACTCATATTTCATTCTTCTCTTACTGACGATACAATGTTAATATATTGAGAGCGTCGTTAAAAGACGCAACTATCTACACACACAATTCTTACGTAACTGTTACAGCTCCGACTGTCTACACGAAACAACGAACGTTACAGAGGAGAACAAAAGAGAAGCATTAAACACGGTGCAGAACTAACACAGATGAAGAATTCTGAAATGTGCAATCCCCGTTGTATGTATAAATAAATAGGTACAGGTATTTAGTCAATAACAGAACAAGATAAATCTTGTTGTGTTATGGACCAAATACCTGTACCTATTTACAGATGAAGAAAGCATTATGTAACTTATACCGCTCTAGGTGTGCAGGATACCTGGTTTGCAATTTGCCAGTCAGTGCTGTGATCTTCAATGTGCCGAATGTATGTCTAGGACAGGGTGGCGACCCTCTCCAACATTGAATGCAAGAATATAAAACGAAGGTTGAAGAACCTCCATCTGTAAGGCACAACTTTAACAAATCGGAAAGCTCGCGCAAAGTGTAACTGTTGTAGCGCATTCATTTTGTTACTCTCTTTATTATTCACATTTTTTCTATTAGCAGTGCATAATGTAATGCAATCTTAAGGCAATAATGTACTTCTTTTTTTTATTCGCGAAGGATGATAAACTGTGATCGTGAACCGCTGACCGTCCTCTCTAGCACCGCCTTATTTCTTGTGCTTATCAACGTCGAGATATAAGTTGCTGTTTTCTTCTTGATGGCGAGGTATCTTTGCATTTTTTTTTCGCAAATGGCGAGATATCCTGTGCTTATCTCTCCAACACAAGGTATCCTATTTCATTTACTTCTCTTGTGATAGGTCAGAGGTTTAACTGTCAGTTTTTTTTATAGGCTTCAGTTTGTACTTCATAGAGAACAGAGTACGTCTTCTTCATAAAGACCAATTATACAAACGTAAGCAGAAATTCGTGTTAAGTGTTTGCGTTTCTGTCCACCTTTACATAAAACGGGAGTTTGACGATAAATTCTACCATAAGCCTCAAATAGGACATTTATCGAAAATCCGTCACATTGGAGTCAGGTTTCTCCATGCGGACAGGTGAATGGGTAGGATGAGGCTTGTTATCACCATTAGATTTGCGAAGGGGTCTAAAATCTAATGCATTTTCAGGAAGTTAACCTTAAATTTTACCTCCACTTTCCCGCGTATACCAAAGACAAGAATATTATCCAGCAGGTCAACCCGTCCTTTGATAAAAACATCGCTGCCTGAAATCAGCCGCTAGAACACAAAAGACCCAGAAAGGTTTTGTAGTTTACGTCTGACAGTCGTGTCATCACAGACACTTTGCAATCAAGTAAATATTGAAGGTGTTATTTAAATAAAATCTTTTTCGTTCTTAATAATGTAGCAAATCAAATGGTAGCTACAAGTAACAAATGAACATACCTTGTTCTATTTTGTATGTTTTGCTGACCGTGCATCTCAGTATAATCTTAGTAATGAACCAATTTAGTGAACAAAATCTTGTTTTATAATAAGTTTATTATATACTTCTACATGTTTCGAGCACTATGTGCTCATCATCAGGAGGTCAAAATTATATTATACAGCATCTGGTATCATATTATTGATTAGGCGTCAGTGTGATGTTAGCAGATGCTGTATAATACAATTTTGACCTCCAGGTGATGAGCACATAGTGCTCGAAACATGTAGAGGAATATAATACACTTATTATAGAACAATATTTTGTGCATTAAGTTGGTTAATTACTAAAATTATACCTTGTTCTTATTCCATTGTGAAGTGAAACATTAATTCTGTGAAAACACAAAAACGTAAAATTGTCTAAATCTCCGGGATCTCCTGTGAAATAACAATGACACGTATCAAATACGAATCATTTAGCCCTCTTTGTTCTATCCTATTTAACAAAAGTCATGTCGACGACAGTGTGCTGCTTCATGTCTACATGCAACGAGAAACACAGAACTGGCGGAGCTAAAAGAATAACTTTGAAAAGGCCTTACACATTCCTAACTGTAGGCAGACATGCGTCTTGGGAAGGTCAACCCAAACGAACGACTCTGACATTCCGAGGTACAAATCTGATATAGAAAGCTTCAGGAGACATCATTCCTAATTTATTTTTAATGTGATAACAATTCCTGTCGCCTTGAGGGAAGAACATTGACAGTTCTTGAGCAGACAGTGCGGCGGTAAATATCTGGAGATCAGAGACAGGAAGTAGCGAGAGGATAAAAAGCTTCAGAATTTGTACGCCTCACATATGAGATGGATGGGGTATGTAAGGGTTATAGGGGAGAACAGAAATGCATGTTGCATTTTATTTGGAAATCTTGAAGAAAGAAGGCAACTTGGGTGTCCACAACATACAAAGGGGGTCCAATTTATTCAAAGAAATACTGTGTGATTGTGTGAACTGGATTCAACTGATTCACAATAGGAACCAGGAGCGGATTCTTTTTGAACACTGTAATGGATTTTCGGTGTATTTCGATAACATCATGACCAGCAGAGCAACTGTTAGCGTCTGAAGAACTCTGGTTCTGGAGTTCGTAATTACTATTAATTTCACTGGCAAGTTGGCTCAAGTGATAACACGTCTGGCTTGGTGGTCTGGATGTACCTTTTTCGAATATCGATCGGAAAAACGATTACATTTTCTGGCAGTAACTATTCCTTCCTTCAGTAATTCCAGGCAATGCTGGGAGAGCGCCTAATAGGCCAAGACAACTTCCTTTAAACTTCTTTCACCAAATGTCGTTCCATTTGACACTACAGGTCTATGGTCCAAGATACTTGTAATATCTTCAAAAGAATCGTACAGACACACACACACATGGCGCATACAAAGGGGGCTGCCATGCTGCAGCACCTCCCCCCCCCCACACACACATCGAAATTAAAAAAAAAAATAGATTTTGCGGACACCGTGATATCAAAAGTTTTACGTGAATTAGGATTCAACCTAAAACATCCACAGAAATTGGCTGATGACTAGTACAATGGACTATTGGAAAACAGAATAAAAACTTTGGAATATGTAGATTTTTTATTTTACAATTAATTTTAATTTTTCATGTAACCTAACTTGACGCAGGTTCGGAGATTCTAACACGATTTGCATAACATAGTGTCTAAAATCAAACATAGTGAAAGCTAACGCCCCCCCCCCCCAAATGGATACGCTTATGTATATACTGTATGTATATATATATATAATGTGTGTATATATATATACATATATATATAATGTGTGTATATATATATATATACACACACACACACACACACACACACACACAAACAAACACATATACATATTTTATACTGGTCATTGTTCATAAAACAACTCCCCAGTCCGTTACTGTCTCAAAATCTGTGTAATATAACAGATATAAAGCGTAACACTACAAAAAAGACGACACTGATATAAGTGAGTAAAAAGAGTCCTGTAATGACGCATCACTAACATATTTTCTCATCTTCGGTCAGAAAAAAGTGATCTGAAGAACTGAGGAAGATGGAGCGAAAGCTCTTCACTGGTTAATTCCAGTCATCGTAACGTCGAATATAAGGGCCGGAGAAAAGAATGGAACATGCCGGATTGACAGCCAGTGTTGTAATTTGCACTGTAACTGTGCGCTTCTCGAATAAGGGAAAACGATACAACATAAAGACCCACTGTATTCATTCAGCCTTCTATCATTGCCCAACGAGCGAAATAAGACTGAGGAGGAGGCTTATGAAGACTTCGCTGCCATCTGATAGAAATTTTGAAAATAATTTTGCTAAAGTGTAATTCGCTGGACGGAAATTTTGGATTTTAAACGCTGTATTTCTGACACAATCAATAATAATGGATGAAGGTAGTAGCTGACAGCATGCGCACGCGGTGCCCTTCCAATAAGCATTGAAGTCCAATGTAAGTTACTGAAGTACAGAAATGAGCAGAGCCTCTAAATGAGTTATTGGATTTTTGAGATTTAATAGCCTCTGGGTATGGAATGAAACACGCCTCATTGATGTGGAAAGCTTTGAGATATTGTGTTCGGTTGGGTGCTTGGAATACCTCTTTGTTCCAAATAAGAAAAAGTGGAATTTTCTCAACGGTAATCTTCTCCAGCGCCGGCACGGCTTCTTGGGGGGGGGGGGGGGGGGGGGGGGGGGGTCGCAAAAAAAGGGGGGGCAGGGGGGGGCGGGCGTGAGGAGGCCCCGAGTAGGGTGAG
>Ga0123352_10015732_pt1 | contig 12043 bp, 4 predicted proteins | sample TergutLab28metaG_FD_89700 | JGI IMG/M metagenome (GOLD analysis project Ga0123352, IMG submission 89700) | Labiotermes labralis P1 segment gut microbial communities from Petit-Saut dam, French Guiana - Lab288 P1 | ecosystem: Host-associated > Arthropoda: Insects > Digestive system > Gut ... | reverse complement strand
TTATATCTTCTCTTCCCTTACTTTTATAGCTTATTATACTTATTTTCTTCGTCGGTTCGTGGGGGTGGGGGGGGGGGGGGTGGGGTGTTTTAGGTGAGTTCATGTTCGGCTAGGTGAAGTCTTCAATGGGAAAACCGCGTGCAGACATCCCAGGGCTAGCATTCACTTCATCGCCGAGTCCCCCAAAGATATATGTTTCACTGATTTTTTGAGATTTATTTCAGGTAAACAGGTAATGTCATTAATTCAGTACACTGTGTTGACAGTCGTGGTAGAGCGTGGCAAGTGAAAGCGAGCACTTCAATATTATTCAGTACTATATTTCGTTACTTGAGATTAAATTCATACATGAGACTTTTTGTTCACTAATTTCACTAATCACATATTTTACGTCCAGCGCAGTTTTTTAGTATGCCTTGCGGTGTTCGAGATAAAGAGGTAAAAGTAATTTTAAAATGTTTCATCCCACAACTCGTGAAGTAATTGACTAGTTTTGGTTACCATTTTCGCAGTCATTGCCAGTTCGCGTCGCATATTTGACGTTATTTAGAACTGCCTGCAGACGTTATAATTTAGGATCTGATAAACAATGACGGCGTAAAAGCTAGCGTTCTTATGACATAGCTGTATTTCTCAGATTGATGATTCAATCTTTCTGGAATGTTACATGTCACTAAGTATAGTCGACGACTTTTCTGGGGATCGTAGCGCCCCTCAAAATATCGATACGATACTTCGAGGCGTTGCCAAATATTTAAAAAAACAACACGTCCTCACATTCCGTAAGTTTCGGATCTTCATCAGCACTTTACTACTCTGTGCTTCAGTACGATGTGAGTAGTAATGGCTCTACATAAGTTAAAGAAAATAATATAATGAGTTAGGTTCTTAATTAAAATTTATTCAATGTTAGAAAATATGTTTTACTTTTATCCCAGAAATATTCTGTTTAATGCTTCTGAATACTCGGTGTTTCTAATTTTCAAGTGAGACATCCCTGTTGTGTTTAAATGATGAAATTTAAAAAAAAAAGTATGCATATATGATATAGTCGTACACAACCTTATATTTATTAGATTATAATAGGTTATAATTCAGCTACATGTTTCGGCCTAATTACAAGGCCATCTTCAGGCTGATTTTTGAGTAGGTGTACAGTACAAGTGAATATGCTTTCAATCTACGAAAGCTCATATTACAAGATTTGTTAAAATAATTATGTATGTCATATAAAAAAACCTTAGGAATAAAATTTCAAATGTGTTAATAGTGGAGTAAATTTGACGGGGTGGTTATACTGTGGTTGGGATCCTTCCTTATTAAAATATGACGGTGAGTTTTTCCTTGAATAAATTTTCTTCTGTATGGTTTCTTATTAAGAGATGGTGGAGAAGTTTCTCTTGAAAGACGAAATATCTTCCATATAGCCACTATTAACGTGCTGTAGAATTGGTTGCATTCAATCGGATGTGGCTTGTAATCATGTGTGTCTGCGCATGTGTAATGGAAATTATATTTAAAGTTGTGTACGACTGTATCATATACATTTATATTTTATTTTACTCTGTGTTTCCTTCATAATACGAATGCAATTATACAACATTTTTTTCGTTGGTTTCTGTCTGCCCCTCTTTCCTACCCCTAATATAATAGAAAAAATAAATATTGACGGTTATTCCTGATCTTAAAATGTGTAGGCAGCTACGTATTTTATAGTTCGGTGCAGGTGTTATTATAAACAAATAATGCAGACCAACAGAACGCACCTTTGTTAAATTTAATTTAACTTTTCACAGTAGCTTCTACATGTACATATTTCAAACCAGAGTGCTCGTCTTCAAGAAGACAGTTGTAACAATACGGGTACAGTTTAATATATAGCTACATGTACCGTACACAGTGGTTCACCAAAGTAAGGATTTGATGGAATTACCACAAAAAGGCGTTAGAAGATATATGTATAAAAATGTTTAAATTGATAAAACGATAAAAACATATAAAACGCAGATATTTTATCTTATATGTATAAAAAGGCCAAACTTTAAAAGTTGTTAAGAAGTGCATTACAGTTCCTCAGAATGCGATTATAAAGTTAGGGTAAAACTTATATAAAATACATGTTAATTATCCTACGTCGGACAGACGAAATGAACCTCAAACAAAGATATCATGAACACATAAGCTACATAAATCAAAACGACCCTCAATCAGCATAGGCTATACATATATTAAACAACAACCAGGAATATGGATCCATTAATATTACCATGCCCGTAATAAAACAAATCACCAGGGCCTCATTGTTAATTTCTTACAAACAGTTTTAATCCTTTCACACTGTTACCATAAGAAACGCATACTGGAACCAAATACTGGTGAAAACAATCCCTTGTACAGACCATCTTCGACCCTCTCATTACGTCACCCCGCAATATTTGCCGATCAATACCCCGATACCGTACTTACTTCCGAGACCTCAGTACCGAACACACTTTTCCACCTACAGGACTTCTTCTACCGTTGATACGTACAATAATTTACCCTAACTTTATAATCACATTCTGAGGCACTGTATTGCACTTCTTGAAAACTTGTATGTAACAAGTCACCTTTAATATTTATAATAAAATATGGAATATTTGCTTTTATATTTTTATATCGCTATATTTAGATTTAAAAAATCATTCTTGTATATCATACAATACCTTTTATTTTAATTCCAGCAAAACCATAGTTTGGTGATCCAAGTTTTACCATGCACGTGGACATATATTATTCTTTAACTGCACTTGTTACAACTGTCTTCCTGAAGATGGATGCTCGGGTTCGAAACACGTGCATGTAGAAGATATTATGAAAAATTTAATTTAATTTAACAGATGCGCATGTTTTTGGTCTGCATTATATAATTATATCAAATTACACGGTATAAACAACATAAAATATCTCATTATGAAGTCAGATCTGATTCGAATACGCAAAACAAATAGTCCTTTCTTTATTGCCTGAGAACATTTCAGTTTCTCAATTCGAGTGTTACTCTTTGAGGCTGTAGCTGCTATAAGCCTATATCGTGATAATGATGAAGAAAACAACTATATAGTATGTTAAGAATAATTTTTTCTCCTTGCGTTTTAAACCCACTGCTATGATTGTGATGGTTCTTACACATTAGTTATAAGATACAGCCTATTGAGTCTCTCGTGTAGTTGTTTTGTTTATTATGTAGGCAGGTAATTCTAAATATTGGGGTGTACTGTAACTTTTGATCTGAGTACTTATGTGCTGGTCTCATAGATACTGTAACAGAACCGACTGCATATTTGAGGCCCCGTATTTCTGACTTTAAAGCTCCGTTCGGCGTTCAAACTTCATTTCGGAGGCTATTACAAGGTAAATAAACCACTCCAAAATTCCTCTTTTATTTGCACTTCAGAAAGAATCTTGAATTTTGAAATAATATGAAATACTAAGTGCGGGAATTTGTTGGGTATTATTTCTGTACATCTAGAAAGTAACAACATTAATTGAAAGAATGTGAGTGACTTTATAATCTGGGGAAGCATTACAGCTTTATTTCAGCACTCACAGTACCAGTGAAAACGGATTAATTGCTACACGGAATGATTGGTTGGCAACTTTGCTTCTTTTCTTGATGTTCTAAAGTAGTGACCGAAGTCGTTAGAGAGAGAATCCACTAGCGAATCTAAATCTTTGCGTTTGTTCCAGTTTCCCTCCGAGAATCCAGACGAGGTTAGTCAATCTGTTATACACTTCCCAGTTTTACAGTTTGACTAATGCCTTAGCTTGTGTCGTCAGAGGAAAGACAGAAGGGTTGGATAGAGTACGGTATTAGAATTTTGATTACTTTTTATGTAATTAATTTTCACATACGTTAGAAGACTATTTATGATTAATCGATTACGAAATAAGGACAATCTTCCTAGGTTCTGTAGGTTTTCACGCCAGTACTAAAAATCGTCATCATATTAGGAGGTCAACGTAATATCATGCGCTGTTGCATCCATTTTTTTATCGGGCGTTTCCTTATTATATATGAATGAGAAACTCGTTCTAGCAATGTTTATTAGATTATTATTTTCATATATATTTATATGAAACCCGTCACTTTTTCAATGATAAATTGCTTAAGGCGTTCTCTCTTTGCAATTAACGTGAACACGATTTCCAGTATTACTAATACAACGATTCATCTTCGCCAAAACCCGTTTAGGGGAATTCTGCCTCCACGGAAGAAACTATTTTGAAATTACTGAAGCAATATATAATGTGAAACTAGAACTAAGTCACTTTTTTCGCATAAAACCACAATTTATTCTTGCTATTATCATTCCACCAATGTTCCATAATAATGTTTTCCTTTATCTGCCATATCTACTGTTCTCGTAATTTCGACTACAAATTTTAGTACATTCTCTATACTTTACTCAGCACTTTCTTCTTCTAGGTTTCTCTAGAAGTATGAAAGAGTGACAGATTTGACATCTCCCTAAGGATAGTCTCTACCTTTGTTGAATTTGTAGTGAGGAGTATACCTAGCCACACTGGAAACAGTGTACCATATTGGAGGGTGGGAAAAATGAGTTAGACATGGCTGGAGGAGGCATGGATGGTGGGTGAAGTGAGAAATAGACGTGTTGGGATCGAAGATTGGTTATGGATAAAAATGATCGGCTTTCAAACGGCCCATTCTACTGCCTCTCGAGCTTAGAGCAGGAATGTGCTGAGGGTGTAGATAGGGTGATAGTCGATTTCAAGAAAGAAGATTATGAAGACACCAGTTGGTGGGGGGAGGAGAGGGGAGTAGTGTGACTAGAAGGTAAAGAGAGAGAGAACCAGTTGGTTGGATGGGAATGAAGAATAAATGGAAATAGCAAGAAGGGAAGAAAGGGAGACTTAGAGGAAGGAAGTTCCTCCGTCTTCATCTCTTTATTAGTGTTGTGAGTGATAGTACACTCGTGACGTGACTGTTGAGAGGACTGTATAACTTAATACAGGTTCTTTTTTCGATATTGCTCGCCACGGTTCAAATTTCCCTATTAAATGAACCATATGATGAACGTCGTCTAGGTATATTCAAGTATTCCAAGCTAATCTGATTTATCGCTCAAGTTACATTCCCATGGTCTTTTTAACCTATAAAATTCCGAGTCCTTTTTCCAATATTCTTTTCCGATCCCTCGTCCAGGGGAGTCCTACTGAGTGTGGTGTGTCTAACTGAAAGTGATTTCTAAACTTCAAAGGTAAGAAGACCTAGGGCCACTAGGGCTGTCGAGACATGAGGCAGAGCGCAGCGTCGTAACTGACATCAGCGGAGATATGCCAACAATGACGCAATTAATTTCTTTACAGCCCGGAGTATCGCGTTAGTGAAGGAATCTTGCACAGTCCCTTGCTTATGCTGTGCTTCAAAGGGCAGATCCTCAAAGCACGGCCTATGAATATTATTATAGGCCTATATTTCGAAGTAACCTGTCTACTGTACAACAAGTCGTTATCCCAGAAGAGTAATTATCATCAGAGGTTTGGCCTTAATTGTTTGTGTACCGTCAAGCACATTTTTACTTTTAAGTATTCGTCATGTAATTTTTTAAACATAATTTATTTTGTATTTTAGTGGTAGGTCGACGTGTTTTATTCCACCTACTCTTATCAACTTTAGTTCAAACACAAGAAAACCTCTACATGAAGTGTAATCATCTCATATAAAATAAATAATGAAAGTTTCCAGTTACATAAATCTTCCTGTTACTCCCTCTATATAAAACATTCTCTGCCGCAGTACAGGCGTATCCATAATTCTCTACAGCATCGCGTTTTCTAAATAAGTTTCCGTCACTTTAAGGTTTTTTTTTTTTTGCATTTTCCTGAAGAATCTCGTTCTGAGGTTGCAATGGACCAAGTTCATGTAGTGTTGTTTAAAGGTAAACTGGGCGTAAAAAGCAGTTTCGAATTTCGGTTAAACCTTTGGCTATTTTGACTAAATTTGCTCAACTCCTTATGAAAGTTGTGATAATTACCACACTTCGACTATCAAAAAATTCTTGTGAACTCCCACTTCACTATTATCTGTCCATCTACGAAATTTTAGGTTGTCATAATATTGATGATGGTGTAGTTGCTTGGATTAACAAATAGGACGTTTGAGGTAAGCTGTTTTTCTGTACCTTCAGGATTTCTTGGAATGCTTGGCCCCTGGATGAGGAAGCAGCAAGCTCTTACGGGCGACCGGAATCTGTTTACTGCCATTCGACTAAGCTTGTAACTCAGGAGACCTAAATTCTTACACACACACATATATATATATATATATATATATATATATATATATATATATATATATATATCGCTGAACGCCTAACATCATCTAGAGTTGAAACAGTGTCAGTGTAACATACTAACAATCTAATTAATTAAAAGCTATTAAAATGCAACTGGTTTGACAGAGCTCCGGATTATACACAGTAGGTTTACGTTGCGTTACGTATATGAGTGTTTTGAAACATCAGCATTTAAAAGTATTGTTGGTTCTGACTCTACGAGAATTAATATAAAAATTTGTATGCGAGGAGTTAAAACATGAAGGCGATTTTAATTTACCGCGTATATGATTTTGTATTCACTGAAAAATATAGCAAATATATGTTTCTCAATTAGATCTGTCAACTTCCCCTTACTTCCAACAATTTGGGTTTTTGCTGTTGAATAATAATAATAATAATAATAATAATGAAACTGTGAATATGAGTAAAGGAATTTTCAAGGGGATTCGTTTTCTGCACTCTGTTTTCTTTAAAACACCTGTCGTTATTATTAAACACCAGTAAAACTGGTTGCACGCTTCATATACGAAACACAAGGAGATTATCTTCCTTTTATACATGGATGAATTTGATGTTCATAGAGCCGTGCATCCAATATTATTTCTATAGTAAAACCAACAAGATGCACCAATGAATCAAATTTATTTTATTTTGGAATGAAACTCTACGTGTTTCGGACGGTCTTTCCTTGCATCATCAGGAGTTCAAGATTGTACATACAACAACAGTCATTTGTCAAACAGATACTGCTGTCTGCTTGCTAGCAAGCAGACAGCAGTATCTGATACAGACCTCGAGGGCCTTCACAGTCTTACAAGACGACTACCAACAAAATTCCGTTTCTGCCATCTCAAATCATCTAAATTAAGTTTATGTCTACAATTAGGATGGCAATATATGTGCGTTGCACTTACCGTCAAACACAATTATTTTATTGGCTAATTATTGGAAGGTTTACAACTACATGTTTCGGCCCTATTCCTGGGCCATCATCAGGTTGTTTCACGAACCTAGAGTAGGCTATATTACATGCTACGTATTGGTAATGGGTATTTTGGAGAGCTCTCCCTATTACTACGTGTTATCATTGTATGTTTATTTTTTCATTCTATATATAATAATACTTCTACCGGGATTAATTGCCCCGGTATTTCCTGTAAGTATGACACTTATCGTATATTACTTAACATATATGTACAATTCTTCTATTTGTTAGTATTTTGTTCTGGTTGATTGTAATAGTCTCCTATGCACTTTTTCGGTTGTGTATTGTCATTTTTGTATTTGTTATGTCTACCTTGGAAATAAGGAGAGCGAAGCTTAGTAAATATCCACAGATTATGCAGAACACAAAAAGAAACATAAGGAACAATTTTAGATCAACTATGGAACTCCTAATTAGACTGGCTGTGCAGGCAGATAAAGGATACGCTACTTTAAACTAAGTGATCAAAACGTGGAAGACGATGTAATAATGAAACAAGAAAATTTAAACCCCTGGTAAACAAAAGCCCTATATGGAATATTCCCAAACTCCCTACCAAAAAATCACTTGGACAAAGATTCCTCCACATTGTCGCTTTCCGCCAGCTATATCCATCTTGAGACAGAAGGTTTGCCAGTCGCCATCCAACACCAGGTGACCAAAACCAGAAATTATGAGAAGCACTGCTTAGGAGTGGAAGTGATCTATTGAAGCAGACCATGCGATAAAGTGGGAGAAACAATGGAAGTCTTAATAGCTTGGTGCTTATCACTATCCAAATCCGCATATCTCGGGAGACACAACCAACTGGCAAAAATAGTTCATCAACTGATTTCCATGTTGTATAAGCTATTGTGCCGTACTGCAGATACGGGGCCAGTACCGGTGCCGGAAGCATCTAACGTGATTTTATATTGGGACAGGTCTATCATAACCGATAAAATGACAGATTTCAGCATACCTGATATAGTACTCATCGATAGACAGAATAAAACAACACTCGTAATAGACAGAGCAGTTCCGTTGACCCATAACCTACTCAAAACCGAGACAGAGGAAATTACGAAAAATAAAAAATTGGCCCTAGAAATCAGAAAGTTCTGGAGGCTCAACAACCATTCTATTTAGCCTTTAATTACCACTGCGGAAGAAGTGGCCACCAGAACTTTCATAAAATATCTACAGAATGCAGGTTTAACCAAAAACTTCTTAAGAGTGGAAGAAAAAAACACTAATACAAACGTGACATATATTGAGCAAATTCCTAGAAAAGTCACTTGACCCTAGTGGGTACGGTGAATTTCCTTCCCTTGACGGGCCTTAATCCCACTGACAATCTGTGATAGGTGAATGATTCCCAGCACGTAGATGCTGAGAAGTGTGAATACGTTAATAATAATAATAGTAATAATAATCTGTGACTGCTCAAGATATGAACTGCATCAATTAACTTATGGTCTAATCTTTGTACACGAACTATTTTAAATATAATGACTTCATCATTAGGGTGAAAAATACATGGGTTGGCCGTAACTTACCTCCAGATACTTCTCAAGCATTCTCCTGCACAGACTGAAGAAAATATTTATAAGTATCTGTTCGTAGAAGATACTGTTTGATATTCAAACCAAGCACCTCCCGAAACCTTTAGCGTCGGAATTAAGTACCTTGTGTGATCTCTAGCAGAACAGAATTTAAACTGCCGCTGTATAAAAGTGGCCATAAGAGTCCGTCGGCAGTAACGAAGTCGGCTGCTTGAGCAATAGACGGCGCGTTGTTAATACATGACTTTCGACGCCAGTGGGTGGTTAGACGTATCAGCATTGGTGTGGAAGTTTACTGTACGCAAATAAAACACTTTGAGTGATTTATTTTTAACGAACTACTGTGAAAGGAACTTAAATCCCCAATGGCTCAACACAGCCAACAAATTTTTAAATTGCTTGTGCATAAAAATTACCCGCATATTAATTACGCCACGAGGAATGTATTAAAAAAGACAACATTTTTTAAAATTGAAGGCCTACACGGACATTTTTAATTACCATCACTTGTGCTTGAGCAGTCATGCAAGTAATATTAACAGTCATTAAAATATATCAGCAAACATGCATTATAAAAGCACTCAGTATAAACTTCTGTGACATAACCCTCCGAAAGGTGTTTTCAAATACGACCCAGGGGTTTCTCACAATTGTACAAACAAACACTCCAGTCGGCTGGTGACTTTGTAGTACCAATCTGAATGGTTCCATACACGAAAGTACTAGAACCTTCATGGTTCAAAAGGTTTTCTTTGAGTACTGGACACTGCGACATTATAGAAAACCTGCTAAATATTTCCGTCAATATAAAACCCCGCGACAGTTAATAGGAGAATTTTCTTATCGTTTTTCTTCCTGATGGATTGAACTTGCGTTTCCCTTTCTTTAGTCTACATGGTAGCTATACTAAAATAAATTAATCCGGAAATTTTGATAATTTGATGCCATATGCTACAGTCTTACAAATATACAGGTAAGAAAGTATTGCAATATAAGATATATATTTGTGTTGTTAAGTAAAGTAGTAGGTTTTAAGTATAGAATACTTGTCGCACAATAGAGAAATATCGATATCACAGGCAGTAAACGGGATCACCAATGTCATGAAGCAATTATGTTATCAAATATCACCAAATGTCCAGCTTGGCCGGTGCAAATTCAGTACCAAGTGAAATTATATTTGTACCATGATACCCGAATAGCACGTGGTTTTTCATGTTACATTTCAGTTAAACATCACGTGGAAGCCAATAGCCGAAACTGCCTCATACAACGGCGTTACTAGACGCTTTCGAGGTGATTCATTCTTTTTCACTAGTCACAGGAAATTCTGTCACGTTGCAGACAGGGCAAATGAAATTTTATTCCTTGCAATTTTTATCGTGTTTTGTGTGAGTTTTGAAATTTATTATACCCTATATAACAGCGTACTGTAACAAAAATACCTCAACATTCATACTTCATTTCACGATTGTAATGTAAATTATGGAAAAGTACAACTTATTTTCTGCCCCTTCGTGTCTTGTACAAATTTATGAACGTCGTCAGTTAATTCTACCTTAATTATTCACAGTTTTACTTCAGCAGCCTCTCTCCAGCATTTCTTTACACGTAAGATTGATATAAACTTTCCATTCCGCTTGTCCCACCACACTTGTTCGCCAGAACGTAGCCTTCATTGAGGTGAAATTTTTTTTTTTTGGGGGGGGGGGGTATTTTTCTTTGAAATTTACAGCACTTAAGCCTGCTACACTACTCACGAGAGGAACTACAATCTTACGCCTTGCTTCTCGCGATACATTAGTCAAATATAATATGGGAGTTTCAGGGCATGATTAACCTTTCAGTGCTCCGCAGTGGGGAATTCGCAGGTCTAGCATCAGAGAGTTGGTATAGCAATCCTCATACAGCAAAGATAAATGCAGTACTTAAAATTCGTAAAATTTAAAAAGTGTTATCTCTTTCGTTATACCAAGGAAGCAAATCAGGCAGCTGGATGAAGAAGAGAATCATGTTCATCATCAGAATTTTGTTTTGTTCAGTCATCGTAGTGCAAGTGTTAACAGAGTACAAAAAAGCCACTACCAGTGAAAGTAAGGGATCACCTCGGCGTTAAACTGCATCAGCTTCAGGAGGAGCGCTGACAGGTTTTCCAAAGACTTTCTTGTCTCACTTTAACAAGATGAAGTATGTAGGCTACGTTCGTAGCGCGCGAAGATTATAAGAATTTGCTAGTCTTCTGCGGAGCCATTTCATTTAATTGCAGATGCAATTGCTTTGGAACTCTGAAACAATAAAACTGAAATATAATGGAATCATAATAAACATCAATTCAAACTAGAACTGGTAAAAATCCAGGACCTATCCAATCTAAAGTTTTTGGAAGGGAAAGAAATCCTCGCAAGTCCCCATTTCCTTGGATAGTTATCTTTTAACAACATAATTTCTTTTCATATAACAGAACATAAGAGACATTACTAACATGTTTTCATAAATTACGGCAATACGTATCTGTTAACAATTATCATGTTCAATTTTCAGTAATAATTTTTCGAAGATAAAATAAATATCAAAAATTTGTAATATTACTATACACATGATTGCCAATGTCTTTCAAGTGAAGCAATTCTTTGTATAATTTTAACCATCCAGTTAAATGTAAAAGTGAAATCCACAATTAAAAGTGTTGTAATAATCTAGTTTTTAGAGATACGTAATTAAAAATTTTGAGTTAAATTATTTTAATCTCACCATCCAAGTAGAATAGAAGTTTAAGAACATTTATCTTATAACGTTTTGTCTGTTAAAATATTTCTGGATCCAAAGCAAATTATGGACCATACTTACACATATACCTAAGTGAAACTGCAGACAAAGGACAAGATTTCACTGAAATTAAGAAAGCCTGAAAAACAACCAGTCGATTTGAGGGCTCTCTTACTTTGAGGCTACATGCAGCCGCATAGACTGCAATAGCTTTAAATCGGCCTTATTCTAAGATCAGCGTGCAGTGGCCTTACGATTTTTCTTCTTCTTCTTTTTCTTCTTCTTCTTCTTCTTCTTCTTCTTCTTCTTCTTCTTCTTCTTCTAAAGCACTAAAACCTATATAAGGTTCTGGCTTGCTCAACCACTTTCTTCCAACTATCTCTATTATGTGCTACTTTCTTCCA
>Ga0123352_10015731_pt1 | contig 12043 bp, 8 predicted proteins | sample TergutLab28metaG_FD_89700 | JGI IMG/M metagenome (GOLD analysis project Ga0123352, IMG submission 89700) | Labiotermes labralis P1 segment gut microbial communities from Petit-Saut dam, French Guiana - Lab288 P1 | ecosystem: Host-associated > Arthropoda: Insects > Digestive system > Gut ... | reverse complement strand
TGGACTTGGGAACCATCTCAGCATTTGCTTTAAAGACACAGGGAAACCAAGAAAGAAAACCTGCGTCGAGATGGCCGGTCGCAGGACCTTCCGAACACTGACATCTAGCCAGCAGTCCGGCATGTTGGCAAGAAATAATTAACTGGAAAGTTTGTAGAATAAGGAGGTCTGGAGGGACAGATGAAAAATATGTAAAACTAGTGAGGGTTGTCGATGTGGACGGAGGACTTCCAGACAACAAGCCAACTTGAAGCAGTTTGCACTTACCGCACGCTGTCCGTACGCACTCGGCCACACACTTCATCCGCCTGCGACACGAAACAGAGTCTTGTGCTTCCAGTGTGTTTTTCTTTAACACGGGCGGTTCTCTGTTCTGATGACAACTGCTTAATTCTCTGTCAAGCCTTGGTTCCTGTTTGTAACTCAGCGTGCTTCTTTATCTGAATACACACACGTGAGAAATTCAGGAAAACCTTTTATGAACCATAGAATAACGACACAAGGTGCCACTGACCGTTGCAAGGGACAACCCTTAGGGCCTTCGGACTCGCGATTTTCAAAAGCTTCCAAGTCTGAAGAATTGTTCATTCATGCACCTCTCCTGCCAATCCGATTGTAGAGCAACCGCACGATACTGTTTCTGTTGTTAATCTGCAGATTCCAAACCTGTGCATAGGACCGTGCACAATCCCTTCCTTGTTTCCTGAACCACAAAAATTCTGAAAAATGAAAAATAAACCCAAATCCCTTTTATGCAGTGTATCTTACGTGGTGAAGATGTGAAGATGTCTGAGTGGCTGAGTTATGCTTTATTGAAGCTCCGTATGTGGATACATTTGAATAAATGAAAGAGCAGATAAAATAACATGCATAAAGAGGAAAGGTATACATACTTACCTATACCATCGTTCAAGAAATTCTAGCACTGTTGTGTTTTGAATTCGTTTATTGCGCCGTCATAATGCAGGATTCGAATCGGCGAATTTCTTCCCAGCATATAAGTAATAAAAGGCCACGACATTCCCGTACGTGTTTCTCGCACTGACTGCCATTATAGCCCATCAGTCGCCGTCCGGTCTCCTGTCTAACAACAGACGAAGAACTCAAAGCACTGCGAGGTGGCACGAAAGCCTTGCAAAATGTAGCTCAGACACGCGTTGCCTATCTGTCTCTGTGTCGCACACACAGACACACTTCACATCGGTGCAGAAATTTCGGGTACTAGGTCGCCGTGGCGACTAAACTGTGAATGATGGCGCCCAGTTATTTTGGCTTCTCGGTATGGGCCTTCCTGATGCAGCGTAGAACTTTTAGGTGGCTCCTAGATTTTGAAAAATTTATGTACACCTGATGTAGACTTCTTGTGGTGACACCGTGTAGTCTTGTCGGTAGATAGCTTGTTTCGAATGAACGTTCTGCCTCCTTCTTTAGGGTCGAAGTGAATAGGTTAAGGTATATATGAATATTTTAGGAACCGGATCATACAGGAAGCACCACGATCAATTTGTGTCCCGACATGAAGACAGTAGCGGGGTTGTCACCCCTGGTGAGTAGTGAACAGCAAGGACAGACAGAGACAGAGTGTAGTCTACCTGCTCCCTCAACAATAACTGTTTTCGCAGTCACCAATTCCTATCCGCTGCGGACCCAACATGAGGACTCTTGTTGCTCTGGCGACGCTCTTCTGGGGCCATAAAAGGGACCTCTCCTTGCTGCCCACATCCTCCTTCGCAGTGGCCCTGACACAGATTTCGTCTTCGACAACGCTTTCCTCTTCCTGTGAAGGCAGTATGCCGTTAAAGGTTGCAGTAAAGGCGACAGCCCCACGTTGCACTGGTCCACCCACAGGAACCGTAACACTGGCAGTTTTCTGACAATTCTTTTTTCTCACGTGACAGCGCGGCTCTAGATTCTTCAACAGGGCCGCCATGTTAGTCGCCGGTATTCCGCCCTCAGTGGCCGTTTCTCATAAACCCCTGTCTATCAGCCTGGGCCCTGAGTCTATTGACCACCGTCTGTAGACGTTTACATTCAAACTGTACTTATGGCAGCAGCAGTGTGTCCTGCAGCATCGTCAGTAAGTTGGTCTAGTTGCACCGTTACAGTCCCTTAACCTCCGAGAGGTCTTTCGTTGTAATTTAGTTGCTTAGATCCAAATTTGCACCCGGAACCTCCGGATTATGAAGCAGGAACTCTACTCCCTGGATTGGGACGTCAGGGAGTTCGCATCGCCGTCAAAGCTCGCAGTATTGGAAATTCGCTGTGCAATCATATTTTGGACCAGTCCTTCCTTTACGTCATACTTACTTCTCCCTATCAGTAGGTTCAAACCTGTCTTATATTATGTTCAAAAACACCTTTGTTTTAAAAAAAAAATCGACTGACATGCAAGCTGTCGTTCCGAAACAGAAGTCCGCTTGTATAGCAAACAATGTCAGATGATGCAATGGAGACAAGACTGTGTGCGCCTTCGGAAGCTCTGCTGTCTGTGTTTCATAGAATTCGATAAACAAAGTTGCTACTTCTGCCGATCACCCACCTAAGGAGTCCTGGTATTGCGGTAAATAATTCATAGACCAAGAATGAATATGCACAAGCCCGGGCTCCAGTGCCTAAATGCTGAAGAGCAGAGGTGCCGCTGCTGACACATACACAGGGTGTTTGCGGAGTGAGGAGTGTGTGTGTGGCAAACTGCACATGTTGTATTGTACAGGGGAGTGAGGAGTATGTGGCAAACTGCACATGCTCTATTGTACAGGGGAGTGAGCAGTGTGTGGCAAACTGCACATGCTGTATTGTACAGGGGAGTGAGCAGTGTGTGGCAAACTGCACATGCTGTATTGTACAGGGGAGTGAGCAGTGTGTGGCAAACTGCACATGCTCTATTGTAGAGGGGAGTGAGCAGTGTGTGGCAAACTGCACATGCTATATTATACAGGAAGGCGGAACTAGTAACAGTCGTCTGCTTAATTTCTGAGATGCAGGTGGCTGTGACAGTGTCTGTAGACATGAATCAGATACTCGCGACAGATTTAAAACATGACAAATTTGGTGTCACATGTTTCATAGGTTTTACTGCAGAACGTTCAGCTGTGTCGCAGACAGTTTTGTTAGCCCAGGCAGTGCCACGTACCAGTTTCACTTTGTCCTTACGAAGCGAAACATGACATTTTTAAATTAATGTGATGTGTGTATAAACGTCTGTACTTACGAGGGGCTGTCCTGAAAAGGCTTTGTGCGTCAGTTCTGAAACACTTTTCACATGAACAAGTCAGGCCTGTTGTAAGTTTACTGTATAGGATGTACAGGGCGTCCATTTTATCGTGTTCTTCAACACAGTTGCTTTGTCGCATAGGAATCGTTCTACGACAGGCACATTACATTACAGCGGTCGTGCTGAGGGACACAACAAAACGTACATAATATTATTTCGAAATACAGTATTTCGTACCGCGTTGCGTTGTTTGCTGTTCTAAGAATAGATCAGTGCATGGTTAACGGTGAAGGTACAGTTCGTTAGTAATGGAAGGTTTACAATAAATTAATGCTTTAAACACTAACAGAGAGAGGGGTGAGAAGAATAGCCGGGGGGGAAGGTCAAAAAAGTTGGCTGCTGTGCAGGTTCCCAGGTAGTGCCCGCTTGTCCTTCTGGTAAATACGCTGGTAGTAAGGTACAATAATGGGAAGTGAAGAAGGTAAGGGGATGGGAAGTGGACTGTTGGGAGGGTGCAGCAGAGGAAAGAAGTTGGCTTTTGGGCTGAGTTTTGTGTTGGGAGGGGAGGACCGCAATGTGACGAAATCTTTATCACGTTCCGAGGACTGCATTTTGACTGAAATTTCGAATTTAGTATTGGGCAGGGCTGCATGAGAAGCAAGCAGTGCAACGTGGATTTTGGGTGCCAACTCAACATTTGCTCTTGGACTGAGAAAAACCACGGAAAATCTGGCCCTTTAAAGATTAAATTATGTATAAAGTTCAATTCCCACCTCACAGAGAACATACTCTGTATCCACTATAAACGCCAGTCAATTAATTGTTGAGAAGTTATTGGTATTTGTTGTGAGTATTATACGAAGAACATGAATACACTGTGCAGGAAAATTTAAGGGATTTACATTGTTACGGTGAGTGTTACAGTGAGTGGAATTACCGATGGTTGTAAGCTGTGACTATGATTTCAAGCCCCCATGGATTCAGTCCTTGGGCAGCGACTGTCGGACTTGTGTTTGACAGACGGCACGAAGGCAGATATTTCCCCCCGACAGTGCGATATTTGTCTGTCAGTCACAGCATCGCTTTTGTCAGTCACGGTCAATGAGATGAGCCGCAGGCCTACACAGTCAGCCCTTCTTCAGCCGGGGCTTTGAACCTAATTCAGAATATAAGCTTTGGTTTTGAAGGTTCTTGAGGCGGACCGATTATTTCGGCACTTCAACTGCATGTGTATCTTTTGTTTCAGTCATTGAAGTGAACACGAACTGTTTGCTGTGAGTGTCAATACAGACATCACTCGTGTCACGTAGAAGATCAACAACCATTTAAACTGAAAATTAACCTGAATTCGATAAGAAGATCCAGTCCGTACCGCGCAGTAAACACACTCCGTCTCGGCTATACAAACCAGTCAGTTAATGTTGTATAGGGAAATAATCGCTGTTTATTCTCAGATCCACACAAAACACATAAATACAGCTGTGTGGGCAGAACGTAGGATTGTTGAATGTTAAAGGGATGGTATATATAGTGACCACTGGGCTTGAAACAATTCGGCCGTGACGTAACGTACAGACCCCATGGAGGTCTACAGCATTCAAAATATTCCCCGGTTTTATGAATATTTCAGAAGATACATGAACAGTGACATTCGAAAGATGTGCGAAATCCAAATTTGCCTGCGGTTCGCCACACTGACTCAAAGCACGTACTTCAAATTAGGGCCACGTCTCTTCATTTCCACATTCTTTCCAATTAATTATTCACTAATATTTCTACCAGTCGACGTTGTTTGGTTTGAGCTGCTGGCAGTTTCGTTAAATAAACCACAAACAGCGTTAATAAGTAAATATGGAAAAAGCAAAAGCGTATTTAGCTCAATTTGCCGGCATGCTTTGAAACGGCTGTAAAACCACGCAGCTTAATTGTATGAGACAGACAGACAGACAGGCAGGCAGGCTGGCAGACAGATAGACAGAACTCAGGAGAGATGCTGTATGTTGCAGACCTTAGCCATTGGTTTTTATTCTCCTTGGGGCGGCTGTACCGTGTGGCTCGGGCGGTTGCTAAGGAAGCTGAAATCCTCTTACTGTCACTGACAGAGCTGGGTGGCCTGGAGGCTGATCCGGGTCTAAGCCGTGAGCGACTGCATCCATAGTCTATAAAAAATTCAGGGTTAGACAATCCACGCTGTGATTGGAGACTCTGAGCCACTGCTGAGTACAAAGTGGCATTGCAGCAGTCGCGGTGCAGATACCGTAAGCACATTATGGCAGCTTTAGCCATAAAATGAGCTGCGATCTACTGAGTGTATCAGAAGGTTGTGTCTTAATTCTTACAGGCTTGGCAGTAACACAGTCGGGCCTTCGGTTCTGATGCTTTAGTGATGAACTTCACCGTCACAGAGCAACTTGCAGGTCATAACAAGACTTATGACCAGTCAGCTGCTTTCAACTTCACCACCATACAACTTCCACATGTCATGTTACAATTATTCGTCTTAAATGTTTTGGCAAACATGCCTCCCATATCAGAAATACGGGTTCGATTGCCGGACAGTGCGTGTGGGACTGGTGTTGGTCACTGTGGCATGGAGAAAGTTTGCTTCTGTCTTCGTCTCGCTGTCACGCGACCATTGCGTCACACTCTTACCTCTTTCACGTCGCGCCGACAGCAACTGACAGCGTCTTGTAAATTACAAGCTTAAACGTACTTTTGGCAAAGTTATTTTGCCAAGCTTTCATGCGTGATACAAATACTGAAATTCAACCCGTCAGTGTGGATAAGAAACCAACTAGATATCAGTTTTGTATTATCCTTTATTTTCTCCTTTACAAGTTGCTCAACATGTTTCGGGCAACCATGTGCCCATCTTCAGGAGCTGACGAATGAGTAGTGTTTCGCCACATGTTGGTATTGTGCCGTGGCTGCAGGAAGGCTCTCAGAACCGTTTAGCAGGTAGTGTGTTGTGCTACGAACTCCACAATGGACACACTAACTGCTAACCGGTTCTGACAGCCTTCCTGCAACCACGGCACAACACCAACACGTGGCGATAACACTATGCAGTCGTCAGCTCCTGAAGATGGGCACATGGTTGCCCGAAACATGTTGAGCAACTTGTAAAGGAGAAATAAAGGATAACACAAAAGTGACACCTAGTTAGTTTCTTATCCACACTGAATTACGATGCACGGTCAACCACACATTATATTAAACCATCAGTTGTCTTGATACCTTATTTTATTGTAAGACTGTCTTAAATTCAACATAAAATTGGATACTTGTCCCATAATTAGTCCAAACAGTTCACTGTTAGGAATTATTCATATAATATTATTTAGTTTTAACCGTTCTCCAAAGAAGTCACCATTATAGGACTGTTAATCAGTGGCGAATCATACAACGGACGTCAGGTACAGCGGAACGGTACACAATGCCCGGCAGTGTATCGTTCCGCCAGGCCTTATCTCCGGTTCAGGATTCAGTATTGGTGTTAACGTGTCAAACATCGATATGTAATTTTACGAAAGGTTTAGATAGTTCGGTTGCAAAATGCAGTGTGTTACAAAACTGGGCAGCTATACGCCAAACCTGCATATCACGAAACAGCATTTCAGGATGCTAAATCTATAGAGCTAGTATTACGTGTTCTGTTCTCACTAGTTCTCACTTTGCCCATTGGCATGATGATCACACCGACTTTCATGGAAATTACTGAAAGATGAGTAAGTAGCGAGCATTAGTGGAATTATGTTGATATGGGAAAATCAAACTACCGGGCAGACATCTGTAACACTGTTCGCTATTAACCCCACACGGACTGGACTGGGTCTGAACCCGGGAGTCAGCAGCGAGACGTCAGCGTTACCTCCGGGTCCATCACAAGGCCTTACATTCGTTAACACATTCAGAATGGTGTATAAGCTCGTGATTGTGCGATCTGAACTAAACTCTAGACAAAGGAGTCTTCTCAGAAAGAGCACAGGGACGTTTGGTGGTTATCTTCCAGGTAGACTGGCAAGCCGCAGTCTCCAGTTACGTAGGACGCCCCGAGTAGCCCCGACACCAGACTAAGGCTTGCAATCTCCACTTGGGTGACAAACAGACCGCTACCGGCGGCTTGTCACCCGAGGAAGCAAAGCAAGAATGTTTCACAGACACTCAATACGAAGCAGGAATGTTTCCTCAAGTAGCTACGAAAGGCCACGCAGAACTCAACTCCTACACCTGCTGTTCAAATTTCAATAGCGTGTTTCTGGTTCAAAGAGAGTCGCTGTATAAAGCAGTTACCGTATGTGATGGACGAAATAGGTCGACCTGCGGGCGTGAAGATTTCACACGCACCTTCCTTCGGTAATCGTTTTGGTCTTCGCTGTTTGTACAGCAACACTCCCATGTGTGCACCTTTGCTGTTTATACAGTAACACTCCCATGTCTGCACCTTTGCTGTTTGTACAGTAACACTCCCATGTCTGCACCTTTCTTGCTTGTACAGTAACAATCCCTTGTCTGCACCTTCGCAGCTTGTACAGTAACACTCCCATGTGTGCACCTTTGCTGTTTGTACAGAAACACTCCCATGTGTGCACCTTTGCTGTTTATACAGTAACACTCCCATGTGCGCACCTTTGCTGTTTGTACAGTAACACTCCCATGTCTGCACCTTTCTTGCTTGTACAGTAACAATCCCTTGTCTGCACCTTCGCAGCTTGTACAGTAACACTCCCATGTGTGCACCTTTTACTGTTTGTACAGTAACACTCCCATGTCTGCACCTTAGCTGCTTGTACAGTAACACTCCCATGTCTGCACCTTTGCTGTTTGTACAGTTAACACTCCCATGTGTGCACCTTTGCTGTTTGTACAGCAACACTCCTATGTGCGCACCTTTGCTGTTTGTAGAGTAACACTCCCATGTCTGCACCTTTGCTGCTTGTACAGTAACACTCCCATGTCTGCACCTTTGCTGTTTGTACAGTAACACTCCCATGTGTACAACTTTGCTGTTTGTACAGTTAACACTCCCATGTGTGCACCTTTGCTGTTTGTACATTTAACACTCCCATGTGTGTACCTTAGCTGTTTGTACAGTAACACTCCCATGTGTGCATCTCTGCTGTTTGTACAGCAACAATCCCATGTGCGCACTTTTGCCGTTTGTACAGTAACACTCCCATGTCTGCACCTTTGCTGTTTGTATAGCAACATTTCCATATGCGCACCTTTGCTCTTTGTACAGTAACACTCCCATGTCTGCACCTTTGCTGCTTGTACAGTAACACTCCCACGTCTGCACCTTTGCTGCTTGTACAGTAACACTCCCATGTCTGCACCTTTCCTGCTTGTACAGTAACACTCCCATGTCTGCACCTTTGCTGCTTGTACAGTAACACTCCCATGTGTGCACCTTTGCTGCTTGTGCAGTAACACTCCCATGTGTGCACCTTTGCTGCTTGTGCAGTAACACTCCCATGTGTGCACCTTTGCTGTTTGTACAGTAACACTCCCATGTGTGCACCTTTGCTGCTTGTACAGTAACACTCCCATGTGTGCACCTTTTATGCTTGTACAGTAACACTCCCATGTCTGCACCTTTGCTGCTTGTACAGTAACACTCCCATGTGTGCACCTTTGCTGCTTGTGCAGTAACACTCCCATGTGTGCACCTTCCCTTCGTTTCTTTTATTTTGAAAATCCTTCCATCTCTGTGTAGAAGTTTTTACGATAGATTTTAAACCTTTTGTACTCACTTCTAACCCCTCTCAGCTGCGTCAAGTCTGTATTTTCCATCACGTATTAACCTTCCAGCTGCAGCACATTGCACCGTTGCACAAGCCAGTAGTATCGTGGCTACCCAACTTTGTCCCGCTTCTACTACACATTTAGATAAGCCATCAATTTCTATATGCCAGAAACAAGAGACGTGCTCATAGTTGCAATACTGTCTGTTTCGTTCTGGTGAGCAACCTATCTGTCACCTGACAATTGGAGGTGATTAATTCACGTAGCTGATACAGCGATATGCACGTATGAAAAGTGTGCGCTGTGAGGATGACCTGTGTCATGTGGCCTGATGCACGCGAGTGTTCAGTTGCAGCTGTGTAGACAGAGGTACTGAAGGAAGCGTCCGACAAATTATAAATCACACAAACGAAATACCGAGTCTCGTATGTCTCCGGCGGAAAACAAGGCGCCTAGTCACCTGCTATCTGCAATCTGTGCTTTCGTTATTCGTCATTAGCGGTTTATTTCGTTTTAGACATTCTTTACGAATTGTAGACATCTGTTCATCCGCCGTTAGCTTGTCAGTCACCTGGTATCAGCATGTGATGGGTCTGTCGGATTTTTGTGACATTCAGTATAGGGGTCTTGTTAATACTGAGTTGTCGAGTGAGAGCGGGTTTTATGAAAATTGGCCCAGTGACAGTTATTATTTACTGGTGGGTGTAGATGAATTTATTGTCCGATTGGAAGGAAATTTGGTAAGGGAATTATGTACGGAATGCCTTGGAGACTTCGTGGGTGTCGCAGAAAGCGGCTGCGGAAAGCTGTACGTTGCTGATGGGCGTCAACTTTCATGCGTGTACCGCACGACCGTGTGACAGTCAATACAGCACACCTTAACATCACTTCTGTTCCACCTCGCAGAGCACGCAGTTTGCAGTTACACTGACGTCTGCAGTTCAAATCTGTCATGAAATACATTTTGTGTGCAAATGTAGCCGACACATCGCTGTCCAGACATAAATAACTTCTGTAAGTACAAATTAGTTGGATCAAATGTTATTTTGTACCTGTCCCCTACTGTAGGCAGTATAGTCTGCATAATACGACGATTTAATCCTAGGTGAGAGGGTGCAAGTAGTGTGCTTGGGACCTAATGTTGTCTGTCCATTAAAGTGAATTACAGGAAGGTTATCTATGTCCGTCCGTCCGTCCGTCCGTCCATGTAACAGGATTTGCCCGTAATGTGGTGACAAGCCGGAAATGCAATGGTCAATCAGATCGTTATTATGCGTTCTGTGGGTTAGAGCCTGGGAACTGCAACAGACGATCCAGCCTGGTGTGTGCCAATACGGCGGAGCTGCGGTAGCTCAGTCGGTGTAGTGACTAGGCCGCGGAGTGGACGTCAGAGGAACGTGGTTCGATTCCAGGCAGAGGAAAGAAATTTATCTCTTCTCCGAATCGTCAAGCCCAACTCTCGGCCCACCCAACCTCCCATTCAAAAGGTGCCGCGGGCAAATCCGTCGATTTGTGTAGCTGACCGCTAACCTCCGTCTGGCAGTAACGTTTAGAGTGGAGATACACGTATGCATTCATGTCGGCTTTGCGGTTTGCCGTTACTCAAGTATTGCTGAAACTAGCTAGAAGCATGTCAATAGCTGAGCACTCTGGATACTTGCCATCGAATACTTGAAACGCGAAATAGCGATTTGTGACTAATAAGCCTGACAGTTGCACCTTCGTCCAAAGATGTGTTCCAGCTAATCCAACCTGGTACATAATTTTACGTTAAACAGCTTGGCTTTTCACTTTGTGTGTGCGTTGTGGTAGAAGAGCTTCCTTGTATCGCCGCACCGAGCTACGTACCTTCGCTGCATGGACATCCCGTGGCAGGTGCGGTGCTAGTAAGGGCCACGGTGTTCTGCAACGTCTATGTAAAATGCGTGTTGACACTGCGGGGTTTTAAATTCCTTTCGTGGAGCTACGGTTGATAATTGATGCGTTATCTCCACCTTCTCCACAAGAAGATCGGAACTGATCCCTGTGTTCTGTGTGCAGAAAGTGACGTGGATTGGTCCCTATGATTAAGCACTATGTTTAAAGTAGTATGTGGGCAGTGACAGTAAAGATCCATGCATTCCTTACTCTGGAGCTCGAAGGAGATTAGTGATGTGATGAACTCTCCAGTAGATTTTAACCCCGCTAGACAAGTTCTCTGCTTCAGGAAGAGGATGGAGCCACTTTGTGTTGGTAGCGCTGTTGGGAACTACTGTCGGTGTCGTCCGCTCTGTAACCATTCAAATTATAATGACACCATAATGGAGACATCTACGGATAACTGTTGAACCTAACCGTAGAACACGGGGGTCTGCGGAACTTCTTCGCCAATCCGGAGAATCGTACCGCGAAACGAGTTTTGTAAGGAAATTGTCTGTTTTGTTACCGTAATGAGTATTGCGTTTGTTGGGTTTATGACTTTATTTTGTACTTGCTCTGTAGTGTCAGGAATTCTAATACGAAATGATTTCCTGTGATTAATTCTCTCTCCGGATCAAACTTTTCGATCCATTAGAGGCGTCGAAACAAACAACAAGAATTTTTGGGAGGAAAATAAATATTGCGAATTGTGTGAGTGTATTTGCTGCGGGCTATGGAAAGGGGGTTTATTCCGACCGCAGTCACGAATCTGAAAGTAATTACCCCGGTAATTGCACAATTAGCGAACAGCGAGACGGCTACAAGTGCGAGACGGAAGGCGAGAGAAACGAAATGAAAGGAGGGAAAGACTGAGCAAGACATATTGAGTCGTATTTCAGCGCCGCGGGAAGAGTTCTTACTAATTCGACTCGCGTTTATATGAAGCTTCGAGGCACAGTAAGTAACAATCGAGTAGAGAATTGCCTGGTATACAGGAACTGGACCTGTCTGCACGTGGAAACCAAGTGTTAGGCATGGATATTTGGAAGACAGTAGGACACTGCGACCGCCTCTGTGGTCTAGTGGTCAGAGTTTCTGGCTACAGATACAGAGGTCCCGGGTTCGATCCCCGGCACTACCAGATTTTCTGCGTAGTAGTGGGTCTGGAACGGGGTCCACTCAGCC
>Ga0123352_10015730_pt1 | contig 12043 bp, 4 predicted proteins | sample TergutLab28metaG_FD_89700 | JGI IMG/M metagenome (GOLD analysis project Ga0123352, IMG submission 89700) | Labiotermes labralis P1 segment gut microbial communities from Petit-Saut dam, French Guiana - Lab288 P1 | ecosystem: Host-associated > Arthropoda: Insects > Digestive system > Gut ... | reverse complement strand
CCTGGGCCAGCCCAATCCAGTCCATATACCCACATCCCACCTCCTGGATATCCATCATAATATTACCCGCCCATCTACGTCTAGGTCTCCCCAGTGGTCTCTTTCCCTCCGGTTTCCCCAGCAAGACCCTATACACCCCCCTCTCCTCACCCATACGCGCCACATGCCCAGCCCATCTCATTCTTCTCCAGTAACAGACTGATACATCAACAAACTAATTCACTAAAATACAATTCATAACAATATTGGCCTTCTACGTGTTCTGGCCATCTTCAGGAAGTTTTAGAACATAGGAAAATAAACCAAACGCGCTTATCTTGTTACCAATTGTATTTTAGTGTATGTACTTTTTTGTTGAATGTAATAATATACACGGTATGAATCATATGAAGTTCTAAGTGCCACAGCCATGTTTTTAGCTGAAACATAACCAAAATACTTCAGTAAATACAGGAAATATTCTCGGGCTAGACACCGTATCAGGTGGTTTAACCCTTTAAACGCCGAGTTAAATCCCATCTGCCATTTGTTGGCATTGTTAGGAGCTCACCCTATACTCCACATTAGCAGGATAAGGGTTAAACCAAGCGAAGCTTCAGAGACCCTCTCCGTCTCCCGCCATCAGTGTTCCGAAATTTAATCCGAAACACCTCACGCGGCTGTCAGCAGGAGAAGTTTGATTGAAATCCGTCGCCATGGAGGCTTTAAAACACATGAAATAAAGATGAAATTCTGAAGAAGTCAAAAACCTTTCCCTCAAATACATTCTGAAATATGTAAAGATAAAAGATGTCTTCCTTTTCTGTTTCCATGAATAATGAAAGAATGACAGTCACAGACAGTGTCTTTGTCGGGATGATGGAAAAATTTGTGTTCTTGTCACATCTGGGGGACCGCGGTAGCACAGTGGTTAAGGTGCTGCGCAACTAATCGGGAGGTCGATGATTCGATTCCAGATGGTGTCAATGGAATTTTTCACTGACATTGTCCTTCCGATCGCACTATGGTCCTGGGGTCGACTCCGTCTATAACAGAAATGAGTACCAGGAGTACTTCCTGGGGGTAAAGGCGGCCGGTGCGTAAGGCTGATAACAATTCTGAGCCATTGTCACGTAATCTAGGAACCTTAACTTCCTGGAACCCTGTGGGCACCGTGGGCCTGTAATGGGACTGATTTACATGTTTAACACGATTTGTGTTACATTTCGAACAATGTATTTTTTTACAAGATATGGAAAGCGCATAAGATTCTTCGCTGTACCATGTGATATTGATTTGTAAATAGGTAAAGCAGTCCCTCTATAGGCCTGCATAGGCCCTGAGGGCTCCAGGAGTTTGAGGCTCCCAGAATTTCTCTAAATTCGGCACATGAATGTGGTAAGGTTGTCAGCCCTACGCATCGGCTGCCTTTACACCCCAGGATATACCCCTGGTACTCACTTCTGTTAGAGGTTGAGTCGACCCCAGTTCGAAGATACGGCCGGAAGGATTAAGCCAATGAAAACGATCTCATCGGGAACCAAACCCGTGACCTTCTGACTTGTAGCGCAGTGCCTCAACCGACTGCACCACAGTGCACTCGCCCGAAAACGACATGCAGGCGACGCAAATCGCCAAAGTTCGCTAAGTAGGAACACCGCAAGAGACCTACTGCCGTCCCAACACACAAATAATTCACTTGTTTTGAAGTCAGCGAATTCATCTGGTTTTGTTGGAGATCACGCGAAATATATGCAGCATCTGTAAGGAACATCGAGCCATAAGTGCAATTTATGACACCGAGCCTATAAATATTTAGCGTTCATTTATCTTCTTACATGGTGGGCCCGGTAGCTCAGGCGGTATAGCGACTGAGTAAGGGCTGGACGGTCCGGGATCGAATCGCGGTGGGGTCGAGATTTTCCGCCCGTCCAGACCGACCCTGGGGCCCATTCAGCCTCCTGTAAAATGGGTACCGGGTCTTTCCCGGGGGTAAAGTGCGGCCGGGGCGTGCTGCTGACCACTCGCCTCCTTCTAATGCTGCGGTCATGGAAGACCCACTGGGTCACACCGGGCCTGTAACGGGAACACTTTACCTTTACTTTTATATCATCTTACGTGAAGACTAAATACGAATTTACCATGAAATTAATTCCGGCAACACCGACAAAGAGGGCGGATACAAATAATATGGAACTTTCATATTCTAGGTATAGTTGTTTTTCATTTTTTATTTTATCGCACACTTAATGTGGTACAGATACGCAAAAGAGGTTGGGGCTTAAAGTTGATTCCTCATATTCATTTGGTGCCCAGGGTAAAAATGAAGTTTTTTTTGTTATATATATATATATATATATATATATATATATATATATATATATATATATATACGGGCCGGGTAGCTCAGTCGGTATAGCGACTGACTACGGGCTGGACGGTCCGGGATCGAATCCCGGTGGTGACGAGATTTTCCGCCTGTCCAGACCGGCTCTAGGGCCCACCAAGCCTCCTGTAAAATGGGTACCGGTTCTTTCCCGGGAGTAAAGCGCGGCCGGGGCGTGCTGCTGACCCCTCACCCTTTCTAGTGCCGCGGTCATGGAAGAGTAGAGCTATACCTTTACCCACCCTCTGGGCCACACCGGGCCTGTAACGGAATCACTTTACCTTTACCTTTATATATATATTTGCAGCTTTCTCATGTACCTTCATGGCGTCCTCAGGCATAACTTCTATCTTATTCAATTGTTTTCCTTGCCTTATAAAACTCTATACCAAATATTCATTAGGCCCAAAGAATATTTACCTGAGCAGTGACACTCACCAGGTTATACCTTACACGTTGTACCAACCGCTACATCTTAAACTTCATTTTTAGCGTCATTTTCAGTTTGAGTTCGAAGACCTCATTTTGCAAGTCAAAGTGTCTTGCGTTTCCGAAGTCCATGTATCAAGATTAACTCAAAAGATACCATAAATTTCAGTGTTCATATTCAAGTCAGAGGACAATCATAATAGGAAGTACTATCTCTTTCAGCGTTTAGTAATTTCCCATTTTTCCAGCATAGTGACTCTTTTTGGGGTGTTTTGTGTGTTAGCAAAATGAACATACATGGCCGAACTAAGATGCAGACAAGCCGGGCAATGACGCCAAGGCGTCATTGGAATTATCGGAAATACTGTACCAGTACACTCACGTTTCCACAACCACAAAATCTTATCGCGCTCTCAGAAAGTTTGACCAGCCCTGTCCTACGCCGAAAAAAAGTGTAAAAATGTCTGTTTTAAGGGATGAAAATGTATTAACCTTCCCCGAGGTTCAAACTGTTAGCTTGGCCGGGGCGCGCACATATCTCGGGCGGTTCTGTTAACATATAAAAGTTAAAGGTAAGGTAATGTGCACCATTGTACAGGCACTGAGGCTCTGTACGGGCCGTACGGCCTATAGGGGGAGTAGATGTGTAGCTCTACTCTTTCTTCACCACGGCACTAGAAGGGGGTTAGGGGTCAGCGTCACGCCTCGGTCGCTCTTCACCTCCGGTAAAGACCCGGTACCCATTGTACAGGAGGCTGGGTGGGCCCCAGGGCCGGTCTGGACAGGTGCGGAAAATCTCGTCTCCACCGGGATTCGATCCCCGGATCGTCCAGCCCGTAGACAGTCGCTATACCGACTGAGCTACCGGGCCCACACCTGTTAACAAATATTCCTCTCTTAATTAAATATAGACAACTTTCTCACTACGTATTTACAACGGAAGAGACGTCTGGTTGCTTGAAGTAAGAACTGTTTGTCCATTACATTACCGTCATGACCAAGGAAGGTAAGCACCATTAACTCAAGTCACTGGTACTTACTGTCGAAGCGAACCAATGTTAGAGAAGGAGGTTCTTTCCTCCTTGGTTGACAGTCGTGCGACTTCCTTGTCATGTCTAAGGCTATAAATATTTTGCTAAACAGATTGAAAACACGACAAAGTATTTGCCCATGAAGTCTGCGTGACTGAAACAAGAAAAAACCAGTCGTGGGTTACCGCAAGCGGATAAACTCAGTTCAGAATGAACCGACAGCTGTAGAAAAGCAAGGCTTTCTTAGAATTTGATGTTTGTTGGACCGTGCATCATTGTGATAACTGAGGAATAAAAAACCTACTGGATGCCACTTATTATTTTATTGTACTTCTCATGGGGCTCAACATGTTTCGGACACTACCATGCCCGTCATCAGGAGCTCGCGACTATAATGTTGATTACCACATTGGTCGTTTCGTTCTAACCTCCAACCTAGAGCAAACCAAGAACGAAACGACCAATGTGATAATCAACATCACAGTCGCGAGCTCCTGATGATGGGCATAATAGTGCTTGAAACATGTTGAGCCTATAAGAAGTACAATAAAATAATAAGTGGCATCTAGTTGGTTTTTCATTCTTCAGCTTTCCTAGAACTTTATACTTGTTGACGTTATCATTTAACCCCTTAAACACCGAGTTAAATCCCATCTGCCATTTGCTGGCATTGTTAGGAGCTCACCGTATTCTTCACGTTAGCAGGTTAAGGGTTAATTCGTCATTTTCATGGAGCTGCTGTCATTTGGTACGGTCTTCATAAGCCATATACGATAATTTCGTCCCCCTCTTTTTAAGTGGGGTCAATTTCAATATTATTCTCCTCTGCACCCCTAGGTAAATAAATTTGTCACTTGTCTTCAGGTTTTCCGACAAAAATTTGTTACATCTTTCGCGCTTTTCTCGTAATTTCCGCACATCCCCGTCCACTACAGGACCACACTTGGCATTGTGGGGTGGTCCGGGTGGAGTCGAATGTGTAAAAATCACAACAAGTGGTGTACCTAACCACCTAAATTGTCATGTAATGTTCATAGTATTTATACAATTTACAAACGTGGCTGAGGACCGCGGATTCGACACCCCTCTTCTACTGCATTTCCTTATAACTAAATTAATTTGAAATAATAGATACCGGGGTGCTGATAAGTTCTTAGCCCGACCAGGAAGGAAACAAGCTCGGAAGCAATTCAGGGACGCGCAGGATTTCAACAATATCGAGACACGAGCTGTCATCAAGTTCCCCCCCCCCTCCCTGCAAGTCAAGGCGCCGAAGGAAATTCACGCCATTCTGACAGAAATGTTACCTTGTTTCCTTCCTGGTCGGGCTAAGGACTTATCAGCACCCCTGTATCTAATAAATAATAAATTTGACTTACGTCATTATTTTCTGAATTCTCCCGTCCCCTGTTTTCAGCAAACATGTTTCTGAATCGTAGAAACGGAAATGCCAAAATTCTAAATTCTTCACTCAATTATTTTACCAACCACTGCACTTACATAAATTTATAAAATTTACACATTAAAACATTAAAAACGCTCCGACATGTTTCGGTCCTAGGACCATCATCAGTGAGCTATATCGTCCTTGTTAAATTTACACTATTAAAAGTCATATTAATTTCACTATTCCATTTGGTTTTGTGGCAGCGTGTTGTGTTGTGTTGCCAAGAGTGGCATGTTATCCATAACAGGGCACTCTTGGCAACACAATACAACACGGCATGCTACCACAATACCCAACTGGTACAGAGAAATTAATGTGACTTTTTATAGTGTGACTTTAGCAAGGACGATATGGCTCCCTGATGATGCTCCTAGGACCGAAACATGTCGGAGCGTTTTAATGTTTTAATGTGTAAATTTTATAAATTTATATATGTGCAGTGGTTGGTAAAATAAATGAATGACTTGGCAACATGCACGGTATAAGAACGAAAACAAAAATTCTAAATTCTTATCACCGTAGACACGAAGATGCTAGAAATATCGCAGAGCATGAGTGATCTGTCTGTGTTGACATTTTGTCTCCTCTGCTGTAATAATGCCAAGTACGCTGCATGTACTACAACGTGCATTTTGCCCGACAGACGGTCAACGGACCGTCATTTCATCGATGCTTCAATAGCTGGTATTTACCTTAGCTGCAGAGACATTGCACGCACGAGAAGCAGATAACGTCAGCAACGGTAATGACCAAATATGAGGACCGTGTTGAAAATACTGGGCGCGCCAGCCGGAAGCAACCTCGGGCTGCAGGATGTTCAATGCGTTGCTGTGTCTTGGCCCACGGTCACAAAGTTTTCTGTTTGTAGGTTTTACAATAAGAAAGAAACGAGGAATGGGTAAGTACCTGCACATATACCTATCAGAAAATTAACACCATGAAGCAGAGTTCTCTTGAAAAGCTACTAGTTCATCAACTATTCAAGAAAAACCTCACATTTTAAGGAACCAGAAAGTTTATTACCGACTTCACAACGGCTTGCTCCTTGTCCTTATGTCGAGGCATTACACCCTCCCGTCTTGTTTATTACTGCGGTGGCACAGTGGTTAAGGTGCTGTGCTACAAATCGGAAGGTCGTTGGTTCGATCCCAGTTGGTGTCATTGGAATTTTTCATTGAAATAAAATCTTTCCGATCGCACTATGGCCCTGGGGTTGACTCAGCCTCTAACAGAAATGAGTACCAGGAGCATTTCCTGGGGGTAAAGGTGGCCGGTGTGTAAGGCTGACAAACTTACTACCATCCTGTGCCGTTGTCATGAAATCTGGGAACGTTAACTTCCTGGAACCATCTGGACCACTCCAGTCCTGTAATGGGACTGCTTTACCTTTTTACAATCCTGTTTATTGAAAATCCATTTTAATGTTATGCCCCAGTATACGCCTAGTTATTTCATGTGCTCTCTTTCTTGATTTTATCTCTCTAATAAGATACCGTGAGGAGTACCTAGCATGAAGATTCTCATTATGCAATCTTCTCTACCTTCCTGTAACTGCCTTCCTCATCGCTCCAAATACTTCCTCGGCAGCCTAATCTCGGTTCTCACAGCCCAAGTTCTTTCCCTTCACGTGAGAGAGTTTCACACTCACATAAACCAACATGCAAAAATTACAATTCGCTAGGTTATAATGAGGCACATGACCTTGAACTACGGCTAAGAAGGAAACGGTACTACACGGCATGACTGATTAAGCTGACTGAAGTTGGAAGACGATATATAATGGATATGAATGTAGAAAGAGTACGGTAATGACAACCTCAAGGCCACAATCTACAGTACAGAGTATGGTTGACCGAAAACATCTGAAGAATGTGGAATGTTTCAAATATTTGGTTAGCATGACAACAAATGATGCAATATGTACATGTAAAATTGAAACCAAGGACTGCCACGGCAAAGGAAGCACTCAACAAGAATAAGAAGAAATTTTAACCAGCAAAATGGACTTAAATTGAAGGGAGAAATTAGCAAAACACTATGTTTGAAACATAGCTATGTATGGTGCCTAAACTTGGACAGTTCGGAAAGTAGGTCAGAAATATCTCGAAAGTTTAAAACGTGGTATATGAATATACAAAGATGTATCAGTCAAACACAACAAAACTTTATTATGCCTATTATTGTATTAAGGCAACATGTTTCGATTCTTACAGAATCATCTTAAGACCCTTCTAAGATACAGATCTTTACTTAGCAATGTTTAAAATGCGCTGTGGGATTCCAAACGCTTACATTCTTGATTTTATACATAGTTTTATCAAGAATGTAAGCGTTTGGGGTCCCACGACGCATTTTTAAACATTGCTACGTAAAGATCTGTATCTTAGAAGGGCCTGAAGATGATTCTATAAGAATCGAAACATGTTGCCCTAATACAATAATAAACATAATAAAGTTTTTTTTTGTGTTTGATACATCACTGTATATTTATATATGTGTTAAACATTTCGGGATGGCAAACATTAAATTATAAATGTGGTCCCGGAGAAGTACGGAGAGGATCAGTTGGACCGATCGCGTGAAGCACGAAGAAAGTACTGTATATAGTCAAGAAGAAAGGAGTTTCCTGCATACAATAGGAACTGCCTTCTAAAACACGTTATTGAAGGAAGGATAGGCAGACAGATAGAAAGGACGGGAAGACGAGGAAGCAGACGTAAGCAGCTACTAGAAGACCGTAACGAAAAAAGAAGACTGGAACTTGAAAGAGGAAGCTGTAGATCGCACTCGGTGGAGAATTCCCTTTAGAAAGGGTCAAGAACTTGTCGATAGACATATTGAGTAATTATGAATATTTTAAGGTTCATTACCAGCAGGTTATGGGTATAATATTAAAAAAGGCAGGCAATTTAGTATAACGTAACATAGAGCCGCGTTCGTGTAAACATTGTTCCAGCGGACAAGCAATAAGTATAACGTGCCTTGATTGTGTATTGGTAGCTTTAGTTGTCCAGCATGCAAAGTACATGCGCCATATTGTCATCTGTGGCGTGCCCGGTCCTACAGTATTCTTCCACATTATCTCATAAACGGCACGATTTTTTTCTTAAAAAAAGGTTATTCAACAACAAATATGTGAAACTTATGTTTATTGGACCGTGCATCATCTTGTTAGTTGAATAAAGTGAGACCAACTTGACGTCACTTGCTTTATTATTTCATTATTTACTGCTCAACATGATTCGGATGTTAATACATCCATCCTCAGGAGCTTGCGACTTATTTGATGAGTTATTTCAAGGGTTGTATTGTTCTGGTTCGATGTGTGTTGGTGTTACGTTGTGGTTTGGCTGGGTTGGTGTGGTATCCGGATACCACACCACCCCAGCCGAACCACAACACAACACCAACACACATCGAACCAGAAAAATACAACCCATGAAATAACTCAACAAATAAGTCGCAAGCTCCTGACGATGGATGTATTAACATCCGAAACATGTTGAGCATTAAATAATGAAATAATAAAGCAAGTGATATAAAGGTGGTCTCTCTTGATTCAACTATTAAATATGTGTTTTGATTTTCTCAACAGCTTCTGTCTCGAACATTTCTCATTTTAAGAAGAAATGAGAGAGAGACAGATATGATCAAAAATGTGTAGTCTTATCGGTCTTCGTGTAAAGTACCCAGTATTCTTGTCAGATTTTAACCCTTATCCTGTTAATGTGGAGAATATGGTGAGCTCCTAATAATGCCAGCAGATGGCAGAAGGGATTTAACTCGGAGTTTAAAGGGTTAATGGAGCTTAAATTTTGTCGACATATTTTCGAAAAACACACAAATATAAAATTTCATGAAAATTCGTCCAGTGGGAGCTGAGCTATTTCACGGGGACGGACAGGCGGACAGACAGACAGACATGACAAAGCTAATCATCGCTTTTTTTTCAGTTTTGCTCAGTCGCCTGAAAGGAAGCCACTAAGAGCTATTTGGAATCAATTTTTCTCCTAAGTGTCAATTAAATAACTGACGTAATATCTATCACAATATAATTTCTGATACTATTTTTCCCTTGATATTACTATAATGATATGGCCGATAAAGGATTATTTACGGTTACGGGCACCAGACTGTTCGTTACAGTACCATAAAAAGTCCCCCATTGCAGTCTATCTTGAGAAACTTATATGAAATACTTTTCCCTAAATTGTTTCTGTAATACTGTTTTAAATTTCTCCTATTTGCCACAGCCCTCCTCTCCATCTCACTGTCCAATGCTATTGAATTTATTTCACCAACAAGCCCGATAGATCCCCTTACACTCGTAACATCCGTACTAATTTAGTCTTTGACATTCAGGTGACCGTGCATCGTGATAAATTCTTATAGTAAAACCAACTTTGTTTTTAGCGCGACAGCTCCCAGTGGGCCAGGACCTCCTCATTCATGAGGTTTCTAGATCACACACAACGAACGACGTACCACAGTCAGTAGGACTCCTCTGGAAAAGTGATCAGCTCGTCGCAGAGACACCTACCTGACAACACACAACACTCACAACAGAGAGATATCCATGCTCCCGGTGGGATTCGAACCCACAATCTCAGCAGGCGAGCGGCCGCAGACCTACGCCTTAGACCGAGCGGCCACTGGGACCGGCTATTAAGACCAACTAGATGCACTAATTTCTCAAATTTATTTTTAGAATAAAACTCTACATGTTTCGGACTGTTCCTCTGTCCGTCATCAGCAGTTTTTCACTGTATGCACAGCAGGATCCTGATCCTGCTCGCAAGCTGCCAACAAACCTGTTTGACATTTACCATTGCTGTGCGTACAGTGAAAAACTCCTGATGACGGACAGAGGTACTGTCCGAAACACGTAGAATTTTATTCCAAAAATAAATTTGAGAAATTAGTGCATCTAGTTGGTTTTACTGTAAGAAAAATTACTTAGTCTTCCTACCAACAGGCGTGTTGGTGACAAGAAGTGAAGTTCGCTATTAAACTATTTTTATCCTAGCACTGCACCAGCTCTTGCACACACACACACACACACACACGCACACACACAGATATATATATATATATATATATACACACACACACACACACACACACACACGCATTCCCTTCAACTCCTTTTTCTACCCCTCGCGAGTACTGATTTAACAGACTAAGTTGTTGAAAAAAAAAATACCATCACAACAGTTTAAATTCTATGGACAACTGGCACAGCAAATGGCAAGGGATGGAAGAGAGTTCAAATTTATCTGGGAGAGAAAGAGTTTTCTCCTCATCACTACACAAGACCAGCTCTGGGTCCCACCCAGATTCCTAGGGTGAGCTCTCTCACGGCTGGCCAGTCATCTGCGTCACATTTTACCAATACACGAAGCGTCACTTCACTTTACCAACAAGTTGTATAACCTTTGGGCTCATCGACCTGAATAATGCTTAAATTCTAGAAAAAAGACCATGTTCTTTTCGTGAAATAACAACAAAAAATGTGCACAATATTTTAATATACAATATATTGTGTATTTTGTTGTTCAGCGTACCAAAATTTGTCATTTAATACACGGAAATGGGTACCATAAAATATTTTCTGCACCAAGTCACAATAGGGATACAGTCTGTGTTCGTAGCCTACACGAATATCCAACATAGCATTGTAACATATTGGTTTTTGACAATGGTTGCATATTACATTTTTGATGAGTTGCGTTTTAGGATCAGTGGTTTCACCTGAAGAAGGAAGCAGTTTGCTTCCGAAACGTATTGTATTTTTTTGAGTATTTTATGACCACGAAAAATTTCTTGTAAAGGCTGCTATTACCCAAAACAGGAACTTCACCATTTCCCATTGAAGGGAATAATATGGGATAATGACACGGCTGATGAAAAGCTGTAGGCCTTGCTTTCGACAGTTGGGATTCTTGTAAAGATTGGATAGGGAGAATATTTGCTTGAAGTCTGTGAAAGCAGAATTGTGCCAAGTGTGGCTAATTTAAGTGAAAGGGATGAATACAGAAGGAATGTTTGGACCGAAGATGGTGGAAGTAACAACAGGCAGTGTCTTAGCGGACAGCGTCACAATTTTTGTGCTTCTTAAAGCACTATTAGGGTAACTAAAATGAAATTACCAGTCGCTGCACGGGACGTGCGAGGTGGAACATTCTTATGAAATATCATTCGGAAGAACCTCAAAGAAAAAAAAAATCAATTTTCGAGAAATGAAGTGGAACACCATATAAAAATTGGTTGTACAGAAACAGGATGTGAGGGAGTGACCAGAAATAAACTCAATCAGGATTCGGTCACATGGAAAGCTTTTGTTAGAGCAGTCTTGAATTTCCATTAAAGCGGACAGTTTCGGTGCCTCGCAATACACGTTTGGCTGTTTTTACTGGTACCAAGTCAAAAATTTCCACTGACTTTATGGGTTATTCGGAGTTTTATGACGACGTTTTAAATAAAGAAATCGTGCAGCGGCCACTGAAGTAGGAAAGAAATTTCTTCATACTGTCATCTATTAAGGGGCTACATTCCCTCCTTTCCTTGATGAACTGAGGTGAACCATGATAAGCTGCGGTCAGAACAGACAGAAAAGAGGGATACCACTTTAACGCGTGGGCCGTGATAGCTCAGTCGGTATAGCGACTCGCGCACGGGTTGGATGGTCCGGGGATCGAATCCCGGTGGGGTCGAGATTTTCCGCACCCGTCCAGACCGGCCCTGGGGCCAACTCAGCATCCTATACAATGG
>Ga0123352_10015729_pt1 | contig 12043 bp, 6 predicted proteins | sample TergutLab28metaG_FD_89700 | JGI IMG/M metagenome (GOLD analysis project Ga0123352, IMG submission 89700) | Labiotermes labralis P1 segment gut microbial communities from Petit-Saut dam, French Guiana - Lab288 P1 | ecosystem: Host-associated > Arthropoda: Insects > Digestive system > Gut ... | reverse complement strand
GATAAAGAGACGGTATAAGAATGAAGGATAAAGAGACGGCATAAGAGTGAAGGATAAAGAGACGGAATAAGAATGAAGGATAAAGAGACGGCATGAGAATGAAGGATAAAGAGACGGCATAAGAATGAAGGATAAAGAGACGGCATAAGAATGAAGGATAAAGAGACGGCATAAGAATGAAAGATAAAGAGACGGCATAAAAATGAAGGATAAAGAGACGGAATAAGATTGATGGATAAAGAGACGGCATAAGAATGAAGAATAAAGAGACGGTATAAGAATGAAGAATAAAGAGACGGTATAAGAATGAAGGATAAAGAGACGGCATAAGAGTGAATGATAAAGAGACGGAATAAGAATGAAGGATAAAGAGACGGCATAAGAACAGGAAATAAATCATATGAAAATGTGACAAAGTTTAAACATCTGGAGAAAGACTCAATCAAAATTGAATGCCTGAAAAAAAATCAGGGCAGAATAAATTCAGAGAATACTTGTTATCTTTCGATTAAAAACTTATTTGTGCTAAGCTTGTTGTCTGAGAATACAAAAGTTAAAAATTTTCCAAAATGTAATTTTGCATTTTTTTTATACGGGTGAAAAACCTGGTCTGCCGCGTTAAGGAAACAGCTTAGTTCGACATCATGTGATAACAGAGTGCGGCAGGACGACATCATATGATAACAGGGTGCGGCAGGACGACATCATGTGATAACAGGGTGCGGCAGGACGACATCATGTGATAACAGGTGCGGCAGGAGACCTGAGGGCATGCGAGATGGGTGGGGACAGGAAGTGCTTAGCTGAGGATAAGACGGGCGGAGCGTGTGCCACATATGAGGAACTAGGCAAATACATACAGTTTTGGCGGGTAGGACTGAAGGAAAGCGGTCACTTGGCATTTATTACTAGACGTCCGTGGGATAATATTAGAATGCATCTTACAGAAACAGAATGGGGTTGTGTGGAAAGGATTAATATGGCTCAGAAGAGAAATACGTTTTTCTGATATCTGAGAACATGGCAATGGAATTTTGAGGTAAACAAATGTGGAAATTCTCTTCATGATTCGAAAATCTATGACGATCTCAGAAAGAATGCTGCACCATAGAGTTAATCTGTTAGTTAAATAGGTAGTTACTTATTCAGTCAGTCAGTTAGTTGAAAATAATAACGTAACAGAGTCCTGCATTTGCTGACCAGTGTACACTGAAGAACACAAGGTATCAGTGTCGTCAGACAAGCATAAGCAACACTCTCAGCACTTGGTGAGTGGTTGAGTTTGGGAGCAGCAATCACGGAGCGATGACCAACAGTCAGATTTGCTTGTGACTGTGCTGTTCTGTCCGCTGCTAACTGTGGCAAATACAATACAGCACTTTTGCTTGAGGTTTTCCTTGTTCAATGTGTACCCTTTTTTGTAGGCCTATATGTGTGACTTAATGCGGTAATCAAGTGCGTCGTTCAATGTGCAGGCATTTCACAGCACCAAACCACAAAACGCACAGTGTTCCATTTATGTTGCTGTATCACATTGAGTGTTCCTGCACGTGACAATCCACGAGGGACGATCATCAGGCAACAAACACCGAATAATATTACATAAAAATAAATTAGCTACTTGTATACATAATTAGCATAATTCCTCAGGGAAAGAGGCCACTTGGAAGACCCAGGCATAGATGGGAGGATAATATTAAGATGGGTCTTCAAGACGTGGGATGGGAGCATGGATTGAATTGATCTGGCTCAGGACAGGGACAGGTGGCGGGCACTCGTAAATGCGGTAATGAACCTGAGGGTTATATGAAATGCGGGGAATTTGTTGGCTAGCTGAGAACTGGTTAGCTTCTCAAGTAGGACTGTGTTCCATGGTGTAAGTAAGTAAGTAAGTAACATGGTGTAATACTGTCAAGTAGTTAAAATCCGACAGTTGTTTGTAGAATAATTGTGTAAGGTAAATGAAATCGTGGTATGCTGTAAATTAATGTTAAGAAACATTAAAATAATTTAAACATAAACAATTATATAAATTATACAAATGTACAAACTATATATAAAAATCAGCAAACGTAGCACCAAAGTTGCCATAAACAACACAAGGGAGGAAAAATATAAAGAAGAAACGATTGTTGTTAAGCAGATTGTTGTTAGGTAGATTGTTGTTAGGTAGATTGTTGTTAGGTAGATTGTTGTTAAGCAGATTGTTGTTAAGCAGATTGTTGTTAGGTAGATTCTTATAATAAAACCAACTAGATGCACTAATTTCTCAAATTTATTTTTGGAATAAAACTCTACATGTTTCGGACAGTTCCTCTGTCCATCATTAGCAGTTTTTCACTGTACACACAACAATGGTATATGTCAGACAGGTTTGCTGACAGCTTGCGAGCAGCGGAGCCTGGCCGGCCAACAGCAGGTAACAGTATCGGTCTGACAAATGTCTGACGCTGTATGTGCAGTTTTGAGTTCCTGATGATGGACGGAAAAACCGTCTGAATCATGTAGAGCGTCTTACAGAAATAAATAAATTGTGAAACGTTGCATCTTGTTGATTGTACTCTGCGAATATATTGGCGATGCACGGACCTGTGAATGGTAAATTTATTATAAGTGTCTGTAAGCTTGATATGTACTCCTTAAAAATGGCATCGTTATGCCGAAACATGTAGCTGTTAAGTGAATATAATATCATGTACTCTAAGGGCATTTAGTTGGTACATCAACTGAAAGTAGTGTTTTCTAATGATTCGGAAAATTTCTTTGCCCTTGTATCCAGCTGGTGCTGTGGTAAAGACTTCAATTCCCGAAATGTCGTTCATTTATTACACCGTGCCATAACAATGGTCGAGAACGTGTCATTGGTCAGCTACGTTACTGGCTATTGTGCAGGTATTTACGTAGACATGCGAAACGCCAAACTGTCGTGCTGTAAAATAATTGGTGTTGTTACTTTGGATTTGCGTGGGATACAGACACTGGAGCATTTGCCAGTGTGAATGAAATATGTTCATTAAACAAACTTGTGCAGGACCACGTAGTACTTCGTTTAGAATTGAAGTCAACTGAGTGTCTCACAGTTTGAGTACTGATATTATAGTGAAGAAGCCAATCCTGTGTTTGTCTGTCTGTCTGTCTCTTAGCATGAATATGGTTGCAACTAGTCCACAGACTTTACTAAGCAATCATATGCAATTATACTATAATCCAAAATTAAGACTAAACAGCTTGGCTTTGGAACATTTACAATATTCCAAAATATACACGAGCGAATGTAAAATGGAAATTACTTGCATTTCATAGCAAGCGGTAATACGAGGTAGTACAGTTGGCAACTCAGCTTTCGCAGACCTAGAAGCTGGGAAAACCAATGGGGGAAACAGTGCTAAACAACATTTCTATTAATTACTTCAGTAATTAACTTGAACAATGGATAGTGTTTTGCATGAAGCAGACGAATGAAGCACCAACCCGAGAAAACAAAGTGCCATTGGTGCCTGGACCAAACATTGCGAAATAACGTATACGGAATTATAAAATGTAGTGTTTGTGGGAGGGGAAATTTCGAAAAGCATATTTGTCTCTGGGAATATCGGAGAATGTTTCGCTAGGTCCCTTTGTTATTATCGCTGGCACTAGATGCTGTCTAAGTCCTTAGTTTGACGGCATTATCACTTTGCTCATAAAGAAAGGGTACAGTACAACTCCACTCTACTGAACTATTAGGAGGCTGTGTGGGCCTCGAAGAGAGAGTGCAGAAACATTTATTGTCCATTTGGAAAATAAAGTCAAAATTTCTGGGTCTTCCAGCTCGTTGCCTAATCGCTATACTTACTGAAATGTCCCTGCTTGTAATATTTAAGTACAAGAATGCTTAGAAAGGTTCTTAATGGGGGATAAGGGAATTAGTTGGGAGAAAGTTGCCGAAGGCGTCGAAAAATACTGATAGCGTCGCAATATCAACGCTTTGGAGTCCAAAATAATATCGTGGATTTAAACAGTCCCATCCGAATATATTTTCCAGAAAATCTCTAATCTTCGAAATTCAAACGCAACCGTGAAGTGGCAGGAGCCTAGGTAAAGGTAAAGTTCACCCTAGAACAGGCCACGAAGGCCCAGAGGAGGAGTAGAGGTATATTTCTACTCTTTTTTAACCTCGGCGCTAGATGGGGTTGCGTGGTCAACACCAGGCTTCGGCCGTTTTACTTCCGGGAAAAAGAGGTACCCATTGTATCGGAGGCTGGGTGGGCCCCAGGCCCAGTCTTGACGGGTACGGAAAATTTCCCTCCCATCGGGCGGAAGGTCGCGGGTTCGATTCCCGATGGTGTCATTGGAATTTTTCATTGAAACAATCCTTCTGGCCGCATTATGGCCTTGGGGTAGCCTCAACTTCCATCAGAAATGAATACCAGGAATATTTCCTGGGGGTAAAGCGGCCGATGCGTTGGGCTGACAACCTTACCACCTTCAAGTACCGACTGTCTTGAAATCCGGGAGCCTCAAACTCCTGGAACCCTCAGGGCAGGAGCTTAGGAAAATCCCAAATAGAACACTGTACAATGGGGTGTCGATTAGAACTGGATATTACTCCAGCTTAAAACGGAAAGCGCTCTCGAGTTTAACTCGACATTCGAACAATACGAGTCAAGAACACGTGTCATAATGGTATTAAATAAATAATCCCATTTTTTTGCTGAAATAATTAAATCTCAGCTAAAACCCTTAGGCAATTAGTATAAATAAAAACAACTCGATGCACTGTTTACCTCAGTTTATTTCATCTGTCAACTTCTACATTTTTCGGGCATATTTGTAGCCCATCATCAGGAGGTACACCATATATATATATATATATATATATATACAACAATTGGTTCTTATTTTTCTGATAAGAGAACTATTTAAAATTATTTCGGTGTATATACATATCATTACACTGTGTAAAACGCACTGCTTTTGATTGCATTTGTTAAAAGCTTGTGTTGAGGAGCGCAACAAGTTCTTACGTACGTAATTTAAAAAAAAAACATCGTTTGAGTTGAAAGTGTAGAATATTATTGTAAAAATAAGGTAAAGCAGTCCATTTACAAGCGCTAGGTGCCCAGAGGGTTCCAGGAAGTTAAGGTTCCCAGATTGCGTGAAAATGGCCCAGGGTGGCGGTAAGGTTGTCAGCCTTACGCACCGGCCGCCTTTACCCAGAGGAAATGCTCCTGGTACTCGTTTCTGTTAGAGGCTGAGTCGACCCCAGGGCCATAGTGCGATCGGAAGGATTAGGGCAATGAAAAATTCCAATGACACCATTTGGAATCGAACCAGCGACCTTCCGATTTGTAGCGCAGCACCTTGACCACTGTGCTACCGCGGTCCCCACAACATTATTGTAATTAGATTAAAAGTTACTCCAGAAAATGCGATAAGACCGAGCGTAAATTTTGGTTAAGGTGTCATGTTAGTTGACTGTCTCTTGTCCTGGTTAGGTTGGAACTGGTTCTGTCGTGTTAGAGCGGAGGTGCCAATTGTTGTACATATACGGCACTGTCTGTGAGGGAGTTTTTAGCTACTAAACAAATAACTGTGTTGGAACACCCTGCCTATTCACTGGATCAAGCCCCCAATGACTTTTTTTCTGTTCCCATTAATAAAGGAAATATTGAAAGAAGGCATTTTGATGACATTGATGACATCAGGAGTAATACAATGGCAGTTCTGAAGGCCATACCACAAAACCAGTTCCAAAATTGTTTTGAAGGGTGGACTAGGAGCTGGTATCGGTGCACAGCTTCCCTAGAGGAGTACTTTGAAGGTGATCACGGTGGTATTCAGCAATGAGGTATTTAGCACATTTACCGCGATGAGTTCACGAACTTTATTGTCCGACCACTTAAGGTGTACCTCCTGATGATGATCTATAAATACGCCCGAAATATGTAGAGGTTTATAGAAGAGGATAAATAGTTCATCAATTTGGTTTTATTTATAAGAATATACTGAGATGCACGGTCAACAAAACATAAAACCCTTAGACAATGCACCGTCAGCTGCGTGATCAAGTTCGACAATTCGCAGAGTGCTCGCACGTAACGTGACTCAAACGGGAGCTCTTACTCAAGTGCACAGAGAGGTATCGTGTTGCCTGTCTCAAACACGAAGTCCTGGTTATTGGATGTTCTTTGACTCATGTACATTTGTCTGTGCCTTTCTGTCCTGTATTGTGGCCGTGGCCTGATTCTGGCCTGATCCCTCATATAAGTAATCATATTGCCTGATCTTAACATTCTGTCTTCCTCTGCACCAAGCATTTCTTCCTTTCACTTGTGTCATCTTTAACTGGACTCACCTTGTTGTCTTGCCTTAAGATTTTGTGATTTTTCTGCCAATCTAGAATTAGCGCTTTGACAGCTAAATTTCATAAGCCTTCCATGAAATGAGTATATAGAGGTAAGGTTTTGTTTCAACTTATTGTACAGTTTATACCAAATAGTATTTTGCGACCAACCTAAATAGCCAGCCTCAGGGGTACACACAAAGGACATGTTTAGTTAAATACATATTTTTATATAATTTTTAAACTAAACATGCCATTGTGGTTACCCTCTGGTGATGGCTACATATATTAGCCTCAACATGTTGGAGTAAATTGTAAAAGGTAAAGCAGTCCCATTACAGGCCTGAACAGGCCCAGAGGGTTCCAGGAAGTTGTTCCCAGATTTCGTGACAACGGCACAGGATGGTGGTAAGGTTGTCAGCCTTACGCACCGGCCGCCTTTACCCCCAGGAAATACTCCTGGTACTCTTTCTGTTAGAGGCTGAGTCGACACCAGGGCCATAGTGCGATCGGAAGGATTTTATGTCAATGAAAAATCCACTGACACCAGCTGGGATCGAACCAGCACCATTCCGATTTGTAGCGCAGCACCTTAACCACTGTGCCACTGCGGTTCCCGGAGTAAACTGTACAGAGTGCAATAATTTGAAATAAATCTTACGCGTATAAAGCACTCTACATTAATATTTATATAGAACAATGTACATGCGTAACTTTTGTGTCGGTTCGAGGGATTGTGTCTAAGCGAGCAGTGTAAGCCATGGAGTTAGTTAGTTGGTTATTTAGTTGTTAAAGCCATTACCAACTTAACGGTTTTTAAATCTGCAGTACGATGTTACAGATAAGTGGTTTAAGACACAGTAAGTCGTTACTTGGTACTGAAATTTGTGCAGTTTTCCACTAATCGGTTACTTCAGTACTACGGCACGACTTACTTGTTACTCTTACGTAAAAGTAACTGAGACACATTTTTTAATGCATCTCGTAATTTCAGTTTGCGAGAAGAATGAGATGGGCTGGGCATGTGGCGCGTATGGGTGAGGAGAGAGGATGTATAAGGTCTTGGTGGGGAAACCGGAGGGAAAGAGACCACTGGGAGACCTAGACTTAGATGGGTGGATAATATTAGGATGGATCTCCAGGAGGTGGGATGTGGGTATGTGGACTGGATTGGGCTGGCTCAGGATAGGGATAGATGGCGGACGCTTGTGAGTGCGGTAATGAACCTTCGCGTTCCGTGAAATGCGGGGAATTTCTTGACTAACTGCAAACCAGATAGCTTCTCAAGCAGGGCTCTGCACCATGGAGAAAGTAAGTATTAGTGTGGAAGTAGACCTGTCTTGCATATACAAGTTCAGCCATGAATGCTCCCTCATGCACCAGCAAGCTCTAGACGGACTGGACTGTCCTCTGGCTGCTGGATGGTACAGTTTACCGCCTACACATATACTGAACAAAGCGTGGAATAGAGGAGAGCAGTTGCTGGGGAGTTTAGAACACCGGGTAAACCTGTCTGCCGGGTTAGTGCGTATGGAGAGAAGAATTTTTTTTAAAAGCATTTTGAAGGCAGTCAATCTACGGGAGATATGAAGTCAGGGAAGCAACACAACAAAAGTTTTAATATAGACATAATATAGCGTCTTTTAATCTAAGTTTTGGAGGATAAAAAGTATAAAAACACCATCTACGAATATTAGAAATAATTTAAAATACTGGTAACTTGTTGCAGTGTCTTATATATGTATGTACATCTCACAATTATGTGCAATGTGCACTTCTGTTCTCATAAGTTTCTTCCTCTGTAATTGATTCTCCCTGAGGATAGCCAGCTTAATCCGAAACATAGGATTTTATGCACTATACGAAAATACAGTTTATGTTTGCTAATTGTAAGTGAATTTATTTGAAATTGTATTATTAATGTGTTGAATGCAAGGATAATAAATAATATGACGATAATAATATTAAAAATGAAGCCCAGAGTTTTAAGAATTTAGTCCTGAATGTTGAGAGTATCGACAGCTGTCACAAAGATGCGTCTTGCGGTGCGATAAATGTCCTGGAGATAACACGCGTTATGGTATAATCAAGAAAAGAATCAGGTCATGCTGACGTCTACGGTCCAACTGGTTGTGTTCCTAACACGTTTCAAGGGAGAGATGTAAAAACAGATCCCGCTAATCCACGTAAAAGACCCATTCTTAACAACTTTCGGGGGGCGGGATAGCTCAGTCGGTAATGCGACTGGCTACGGGTTGGACGGTCTGGGTAGCGAACCCCGGTGAGGGGCGAGATTTTCCGCACCCGTCCAGACTGGCTCTGGGGTCCACCCAGCCTCCCAAAAAGTGGGTACCGGGTCTCTTTCCCGGGGGTAAAGCGGCCGGTACGTGGCGTTGACCACTCTATATATCACCGAGGTTAAAGAAAGTGTAGAGCTATAACTCTACTCCCCTGTAGGCCTTCCCGGCCTGTTCTAGGTTGAACTATAACTTTACCTTTACCTTTACTTAAACAACTTTCAGCTTAAGATTCAAGTCTTACTGTTTGTTATGCTGTGTTGATTGCCAAATATATATCATGTTTAGAAGAATCGTATTAACATCACAAACTCAAATCTCGTAAGTTTCAGCTGCTGAATATATTCCCAGCCCTAGGGGCCTAACGAACTCACAGTGCTGTGAAGACCCTCACTGACTTGTATTACAAGTCATATCATTCCAATTCACATAACATCTTTTTGTATACATGAAGTCCACTTTAATATTAATAGTCATTTTTTATCCTCCTAAATACATTATCTGCTGTAACAGACAGCAGTATGGCGGGTTTGTTTTGAAAGCAGCTATCTGACGATAAATTTGTCTAACGTCGGAGGAAGTTTGAAGCCTCTTCCTACAGGTATTATAGCACATCTGCTACAAAAATACGAGGGCTATTATAGAAAACCGGGTACAGGAAACGGAGCCGACTGGGGTACTATAATATATTCCATCAATATATTGTCCTACGCTGAAACATTCTTCAAGAATTGCCAAGGTTTACAAAGTAAAGGATTGTGAATGATCAACCCGATAAAAACTCAAACTTCTCTCTAAGGAAGTAGCCCCTGGCTGACATTTTATAACAGACTGTTTTCGTTCGAAAGGGCGTAGTGTGGTTTTGGAAAGGAAAGATCTCACAAACTTCTTAATAATAAAGCACGGAAATTCGCGTTAGAATATTTAATATTCTTGCTACCGACACTAGAAGGCGTGTCTTCAAATATCAGTACCAAAAACTGGCTGCACTGATGTACATTCTACGTGATCTTCCTCAGTTCCTCCAGGCAGACACATCAAATCCTGCCATGACCCCTACTTTCACGCCCCAACTTTGTGACTTATATAATAGAGAAGGTGGGTACTTCGATGATTCTCTAAATACAGTAGAACGCCAATTATACTGATTAATTTGGACGGCGAACCATCCGGATAAGCAGAAAATCCGGATAATTAATTTAAAAAATAGGCTAAACTGGCAGCTCGAATTGAGAAAAAAATAATTCTACAAACGGCTATTTTAAGCTACGTATAAATGAAACAGCCGACGACTTAACGTGTCCACAACCACCGTCCACATTGAATGGTAACTGTTAACGGCCACGTGGGTCATGAGCAAAACAAAGGCGAGGGGGTGGGGGTGTCTGGATTTCCGGTGATAACCGTCAACTTTTACCGCTGACGTGGATTTTGAATTCCCTGTCTAATTTGGGAACCGTTTGGCTGTTACTATTTGCAATATGTAGACTGCGTTTGAAATGTGATGGCACACGCGCAGAAGCCAGATTTCGTCTTTCAGCGAAACGGACGAGTCCATTTAAATCTGCGGGGGCGTCAGTTCAGTCGACTACTGGCAGCCGAGGTGTGCGGATCAGCGGGCAGCCATTGTACTATCTTTAGCAAGTACGTTGATCACAGCTTGAAAATGTCGCCAGAAGGCAGGAAGAAGCGGGTAAAATGGAGTGGTGAAAAGCTGATTCCAAATTTGGAGTCCATATCAGTTATTGTAATCGACAATGCGTCTTACCACAATGTACAGCTCAACCGGCACTCAACCAGCAATGTCCGAAAAGGTGATGTGCTGTTCTGGTTGGATAAGCATGGTATACGGTACAGCTCCGACATGACAAAAGCAGAGCTGTACTGTACTACTGCCACCGGGCGTCAATCCAATTGCAGTTAACAAATATGTCATATCATAATACCGGAAACAACTGAACTCACTGTGTCAACAGTAGTTAAGTGTTATATGGAAACTGTGATGTTGAAACTGTCTAATTTTTGGTGCCTAATTTACGACTTATCATACTGCTAGGCAACTTGTAGTACGAGAATGTTTTTATTGTTGGCAGTAATGCTGCATACACCATGTTCCGAGGTAGTGTGAAGGGTACTAGCTACCCACTCCTTTCGCCTGTTTCCCCTTCATTTCCCCTCCCATGCGTCACCGTGTGCCATCGCATTTCAACTGGACTCTACCTGTGTCAAAACCTTTCGACAACGCCTGATTTGAAGTTCTAGAAACCTTAATGCTGTACTGTATTTGATCCGAATACCGCTAATTTCACGCCAAGTAAGTTTTGTACAATTCCCAACAAATTTACCCGAAAGACTAAGCCGATCCTGATAATCAGCTTCCGGATAAGTGCAATTCTACTGCAAACATCAATCAATAACTATCATCCTACGTTCTGTGTGTCTTCGGACTGTCAATTTTCTGAACTCGCACCTGTTGACACTCTGTTACAATTCAATACGTACGTCTGCCTGACCAACTGAACTCTCCTTTACTTTAGTCCCTTCATAAACTTCATTGAATGAAGCATAAAGACAAAATCTTCTGTGCTATGACGCCATGTCAAGTGATAAATTGTAGCCGAACTCTGTTGGTGCAACAGAGAGGGCGACTGCTGACGTCAGTTGCGGGCAGTTTGGGACCGTCCGTCTGAAATTTCACTGTTAACTTCATTTCGGAGAACCGTTGGATACAGAGATCGTTGATCGGGAAAGACGGTTAGCGGCAGACAAAGGAACTGGAAGACCGATGCTGGCAATCGTGTAAGAGAGCGGTGCGAGTGAGGTGGTGTATAGTGTGGTCACCGAAAACCAAAGGTTACTAGTTCTGGAGGGAAGTGACAGTTGTTTTCTTGTCTCTTGTTGGAACATGATTTCTGTTTGATTAACCCTCAAACCGCCACCCAGGGTCAAATTTGACCCCAGGCTTTTTTTTTCGATAACTTTTTTGGTGTATATTACAATGACACCAACCTTCGTGACTTTGTCACGACAAGTGTCCTCTAGGTCGGCATAGTGGTTTTGTGCTGTTGGTGATAACAGTTTTTTCTAAAATTTCGATTTTCCCTACCTGGGGTCAGATCTGACCCCAGGTGGTCTTGCGCGTGTTTTTCTGTACTTAGTTTTGTGCATTTTTATGGTGATAATGTGCTATAAAATACTACTGCAGTGTCTTTTGTCGGTATTCTGAATAAAAATGGCCTCCCTTGAACAATTTCTAGATGATTACGAGATCAGTCGTCTAGTTTCTGACAGTGATGATAGCGGAGACGACAGACACAGCGTTGATGACATTCGACTAAGTGGTTCAGAAGATGAAGAAGATGCTGCAGAGGAAGATCTTGATGATGATATCGACTCTCTGTACGATGTTGCTGACACTGAT
>Ga0123352_10015725_pt1 | contig 12045 bp, 8 predicted proteins | sample TergutLab28metaG_FD_89700 | JGI IMG/M metagenome (GOLD analysis project Ga0123352, IMG submission 89700) | Labiotermes labralis P1 segment gut microbial communities from Petit-Saut dam, French Guiana - Lab288 P1 | ecosystem: Host-associated > Arthropoda: Insects > Digestive system > Gut ... | reverse complement strand
TGTGGTTGTTTTCTTGCCCGTTTTTTTTTGGTGTGTTGGGTGTCGGGATTAAGTGTTCTGATTCGTGGTTTGTGGGTTTTTTGGTGGGGGGGGGGGTGCAGGTGTTATTAGGTGCACAAGGGGGAGTATGCCGGTGATGGGCAGATTGGTATAGGGGGTGGAGATTTAATGTGAAATTGGCTACATATCTGGTTCTGCTGGATGTGGTTGGTAGCGGTTGTTGGGCGCTGCGTTGTCGGGTGCGAGCACTGTGAAGGTTACTGTTCGACTAGCAGGGTAATGTAGGAAGGTGGGAGGGGTTGATGGCCATATGGAGCAGTGGGTTGGGTTTGCCGGGGTTTTGTTTGGAAACGAGCCTTCCAGATTTGTGAAATGCTTATATGAAGAACTGTTCATATGGAATTAATAAGGAGGTGTTTTTGACGGGTTTTAGGAGGGTCATTGCTTTCTCCATGGGGCCATATTCATGCTGATTGTTAAGGATATGAAGGGCATACACAGATTGTGGGTTGTTATTTTTTATGTAGCAGGTGTGCTCTTTGTAACGTTGCTTGAAGTTCTCTCTCTCTCTCTTCACAATTTGCTCACGATGCATGGTCACAGAAACCTAAAGCTTATATGTACCTGTTCCAGTTATATTTTCTTTGAAGAATAAAATACAGAGTGAATGGAAATGACCAGTAGTTTCAACAGTGTATTAAAATGGGGGGGGGGGGACATTTACTGCCAAGAGGAGAACTTCAAAAGTGTCCCACAGATGCAAGTAAAGTGGCATTACTCCAATGATGGCCACTAGGAGCGAAGTTACCTCATCAATGGAGCAGTTCAGGATGACCTATGACTTGGCTGTTGCATTCTACACATTTAACCCCTTAACTTTCAAAACTTTGTGAAATTTCTAAATAAAAAGTGCAAGCACTTCAACAGAAAACTGTGAAATAATAATGTGGTATGACAGGTGAATGACAAGTTCAGGAGTATATGACAGGCTGATTATGTATATTGTTTCATGATAAACATCCTGCAACTGCAACAATTTTCAGTGTTCTCTGTAATGATATAACATGGACATTTTTGCAAGGAAACAACAACAATTAAAGGGAATTTATAAATTGTTTCCACCACCACTTTTATCATACAGCAGAAACATAAGCATATAACACCCTACTTTGGCAGAACAGACACAGAAGTACTCACAGACCACAGTTATACAACGGAACTTATGCATAATAAAAGGTAAAGTGATCCCGTTACAGGCCCGGTGGGTGGGTACAGGTATAGCTCTACTCTTCCATGACCGCGGCACTAGAAGGGGGTGAGCGGTCAGCAGCACGCCCCGGCCGCACTTTACCCATTGTACAGAAGGCTGGGTGGGCCCCAGGGCCGATCTGGACAGGCAGAAAATCTCGTCCCCGCTGGGATTCGATCCCGGACCGTCCAGCCCGTAGCTCAGTCGCTATACCAACTGAGCTACTCGGCCCACACTTAAGCATAATACACATGGCAAATCTCATACGCAAGTTACTTTAAATAACAGACACATCCACAAAAATATCATGCATTTCCATTCCAAAGATCAGTTGGTTAATGGTATTTATCAATACAATCAACGTGTTCAGAAAACAAAACAAACCCACAAATAAAAAGTGTGTGCCAAACACCACATTATATGTTACTAAGGCACTGTTCCTACTAGTGTGTAAATGATTAACATGTGATTATTGAATGACTTAGGTATAACTATAAGGTAATGTAGTAACAGTGATTATGACTGGCAGAAACAAATGGAAAAACATCATAACAGATTCATAAAGTTCTCTATTTATGTGCAGAAGTACATTCTACAAGAGTTACCACACATGTACCATAATTTCACATCATAAAAATGGTGTGAACAGGTAAGTATGAAATACTGTACAGCTGCATACACCACTTGAGAGATGTAACACATTACCATTCTTACATGCTACATAACATTCTGTATCAGGACCAACACCTTTATCCCAACTTAACATTCACTGCGTGTCTTCTACAATTCCAATTAACAAATGTCAGTAATTACTGCACACCAGCAAATTCAATAAATGAATTTTGTGTTTAGTAGATTTCAACATACATACATTTATCTCTGTAGAAAAACATCAATAACAGACCTTCACAAAATGGCACTAAATGTCTTGGGAACAAAATCATGCGGTCCTTCTAATGTTCTTCTCATAAAACCTCTATATTAATGGGAAAGACACATTCTATAACAATAAATGCCACATTTTGCATGCAAATTGTGACTTCTATCCTGTATCATTAAGCGGCACATAACTTACATACCTGTAGGAGGTTTCCTGTCATAGTGCACAGTTCTGTAGAAGCTACTGTGAGGCTCCTCAGTGTCCCCTTGCAGTTGTGGGGGAGGAGAATCAAGAGCTGCTTGCTTGATAAGTCTCCTGGGGCTGATGCTACGTCTCGGATAAGTGTCTTCATGTTGTGGTGTGGAAGACGCAGGCTGCTGTGAGAGACATATGAATAATGCTATACTGCTTGAAACAGCCATAAATGTTATGTGTACACTGTGATAACGAGGAAAAAGGAAGACTGGTTAACAATAAACCAGATATAGCTGAAAATTATGTCTTTTACCAAAGAAGTGATATCGTACAGTCTGAATGGAGGCTTGAAAATACTTCTCAGCTTGGGACAGTAGCAGTCATCTAATTACAGTTTGGATGACCAGTCGCAGCATTCACAGTTGCCTCGGACATACTTCATCTGGCCCCTCGGCTTTCATTTGTCTGACAAAGTTAAAACTAACAGAAGATGCACTATCACAAGATGACAAGTCACATTACGACATCTAATCCTACACACCATGTTAACAGCCTAATATTGTATACATACTTCAGCAAATAATATCTTGCCATCAACCTAGCATTTTAAAACTACACAGCATTCTCATAAAACTGGTTGTAAATATGGCAGATGGACAGGGACACAAAGCAACAAAACACAGATGAATAAAAGTACAGTGCTAGAAATGAGAACTTTTCAGACTAATACATGAATATGCATATTTAGATAAATTATTAAGTTAAAAGTGGGACAAAGTTAGTTGATAACCCAGCTGGAAACTAGCAATGATGAACAGATTTTCTACTGTGGCATACCCACCTGAACATCTGACTTTTCAAAGCTATCCTGTTTCACAAATGGCATGTGAGAGTGAGGACCAAGATGCATGGGACGCTTATGGTCCATGGCTGTAAAACATTAATCACATGTTCAACATTAATATGCCTCACTTTATGGCACTATAAATATTTTCCAATAAAATTAATGCTAATGTCACTGCATCTAAGCAGAATACACAGTTTTATGTTTTGTGACAGCTTGTGATGAAGTTCAGTTGCGTGACTTGTATCAAAATATTTGTACCATCATGGTATGAGTCATGCACACACACACACACATTCCATTTCTTTCTGTATAATGTTCTATTCCAAACTTTGCTGCATGGTTTAAGAAATAAACAAAGGAACTGTGAAGGCAGCAGATAATAAGTGAGCCTGGAATAGGTCAAAACTGATCTTCATCCATAACTGAGGGAATATGTTACAAGCACAGTTAAAGAATCACTCCAGGGGTCTGTAGGAAAGTGAAACAATTACAGGATCAAGGACAGAAGTACAGAAAATATGATTTGATATTTGGCAAGTTCTTTGATGTTGTTAATAAATTTCACTTATTAAGGAGCTGGCCAAAGTAATTTCAATGGCCAGATATTATCTAATAACCATTTCGACTCCAGCAGCGTGGACGACTGTTTGGGGGTCCCTGCATCTCAATAATCAGGATCCCCCCTTCCCTCCATTGCAATTATTAGTGAAGTTACTCTCAGATCTCAAAACATCCTTCCAGTATATGGCTGTCTGTCATAAGAATGGAGTCCACTCCAGAAGAACACATAACAAATTTCAGAATTCTGTATGGTTGCCCCTCCTCCCCCCACCAAACCCAAGGCCCCTTACACTATGGGGACCTTATCAACATCGCTGATCTTCTCTAAACTCATGATCTTTGGGCTGGATAATGATACAGGAGTGCCCTGCACAAGTGAAATAACTTGCGGTGTACACATGAACGAACAGAATAAACCTAACAAGTATTTTGCTGTCAATGGCTATGGTCAGCTTGCTACACTATTAAAACGTTCAGTGAATAGTTACTCCCACTTTTACCTTGTCCAGTTTCACACTCTGCTACTGCAGGCATGCCCAGTGCCTGCCTCACTTTCTCCACTATACATGGTACGCTCTCTTTTGAATGTGATCCAATTGGCAGCAGTCTTTCAGGTGTTGGAAGCTCTAACTGTGACATACTACATGTGGATGTCACCTCTGATGATATGTTATTCTCACTGTCCAGCTCAACAGGTGATCCTAGCAATGAAACAACTTCACTCAACTCAAAGCACAAAGATTGTTCCCAACACAATTGGGTGGAATTATTCTCAGTAACATATCTCATGATTTTTCTTGCACTTAAAATCTCATTAATCAAAGTTTCATTGTAACTGCAGTTAACTAGGGTGGATTTTATATGAAAAGTATTTTAAACACTAGTACAGAATGCAGTGAATACATGACTCAGTGCAAATAATTTTGATTTTAGGTTAACTTCAAAAAACGTGGAGGCTGGCACAGTGATAATGTATTGACCTGCACTCAGGAGATCCTGGTTTAATTGCTAGCCAAGGAAAAATAAATAAAACGAGAAATGCCACTATTTCTCTCAATTCCATACTCACACTCTAAAACTTTTTCCTAACTAGCACCTTACTGGGGTCCATTTTACATCCAAAAATTATCAATAATTTTAACAGAATACAGTCAACTCCTGATTATTGTGGTGTACGTGTTATTGGCATAATGTTATTGACATAATGTTAACCACAATTCATTAAAACAAACACATGGGTGCAGTGGTAATGCTTCTGACTTGCATTCAAAAGGTACCTGGTTTAAATCCTGGCTCAACCGACTACAATAACAGAGATTTTCATTGTTTCCTCAAGTCCCTCTAAGTCAATGCTTTACCTTTACTTCCAAGTAACAGTTTCTCTCAACCCTTGCCATGTCTCATTTGATGCTTCACAAACCCAGTAACAAAAATCGAATAATCCATCACATACACAAAGCCACTGCACATCCTTGTGAAACAGCCTGTATCATAACATTGCATGTCACTAAATGTCACACTTCAGTAAGGATCAGATCCTCAAAGTTCAATCAATACCAGCATGACAGCCAACACAAAGAGCAAGTCTAAGCATGCTCAAGTTCAAATGAAAATAATGAGCAGCAGAAACAAGAGGAAAATGATTCCAGACACAGTTCCATACTAAAAGCTTTAGAGAACAGTTCTCAAGAAAAAGGGTAATACAAATTAAAACAATTGTTTTACTATAAAATGCCTCTATTTTGTTACAGTGCAAGTGGTCACATTATTTCTGAACACAATAGCTTTGCCCAGACATGCCTGCCAACAATTCACTAACTGCATGATGCCACCATGGAAGCATTCTCTTCATCAGTCACACAACCAACTTGCAATGCCCACTCTGACTTCCTGTCAGTTTAGAAAGAGAATCAACTGAACTCTGATGTTAGGATACAAAATAAATTATAGCAGCCAGTAAAAGGTCTAGTAAGGCAAGTGTGGGAGGTTTCTATTGAAAATTCTTTCCTTTTTGTAACTCTCTTCCTAGAGGAATATAAATGTGCATTGTCATGCTGCATACTCATGCCTCCTGGTAACAATCTGCATTGTTTTCACCTAATGGCAAACTGCAGAAGATTCTCCACCAGGAATGCCCAATATGTATCAATATCTATTGTGGATTCCTTCTGCAGCCAAGTCTGTACTACTCATGTGACATTCTTCATACCCCACAAGACTGTCACTGTAACAACTCCAGTGGTATTCAAAACTTCCAGATTTTGTCATTGAAGGATGATGCTTCTTTCTGCCAGCTTGTTTGCTTCCAGGATGGTAATAGCACACTCACAACACTTTGCTTGTAATTTTTCAAAGGGAATCATCACCCTGTGCTTCATAGTAGGGCAATAAAGTCCTGCATGTCTGAAGGCACTTCTGTTTCATTTTATGTATCAACCGATGTGACTACCCTTTGTCTGCAAACTTTGCTGATTCCCAGTTCTGTGTGGAATAGATTATGGACTGAAATAACACTCATATGTAATGTCACAGCAAGTTCATCCAAAGTTATTTGATGAGCTTTCTGAATGAGGCATTTTCCTTCCACAATACTGATGGAAGTAATGGCATTGTGTGCTCAGCATGGTTATGGGCCAACATACAACTTCTGCCATCAAATTTATATACCCATTTACAGATGTAATATTCAGGACAGCATGTCACAATAATAAATGACTGGCATTCAACAATCAATTCTCACTGACTGTTACCTTGTTGCCATATATCAAATAAAACCATGCATCTGTAGCTTATTACAGGGTTTCAGTATTAACTACCATTTGGAACTGCACAGCATCTGCTAAGTTCCTCTTGTGCCAACCACACAGCATGCTTAACAGGATGTAAATGCTTAACATAAAAAAAAAACCCTGTCAATGAATGTTACAGTAAAACAAATGTTTCCATTTTAATTACCCATAAAGCTGTTAAAGTCAGGTGATAAAATAATGCAATAATACAAACAGCCAACTAGATGTGCAACAGTAATAATTTTATTAATAATTTCAATCAGCACAACATGTTTCGGGTGATAAATTCGCCCATCCTCAGGAGCATTAGATTGTGTTTACAGTTTGTGGTGTAAAGCACCGATGATTCTGCCTGCTGGTGACTAGGATAAGGTTCCACCTCATCCTTGTCACCAGCAGGCGGCATCATCAGTACTTTATACCACAAACTGTAAACACAGTCTAGTGCTACTGAGGATGGGCGAATTTATCGCCCGAAACATGTTGAGCTGATTGAAATTATTAATAAAATTATTATTGTTGTATCTAGTTGGCTGTTTATTTTATTGTATCAGTGATGCACGGTCACACAAATGTCAAAGATAAAATAATGATTTACCAGCCATACCACCATTCACTGTGTCTGAAAATAAAGACAGCTCAAGGTTAAGGAGATGGTAACAAGCATCATTCACATGTCCATGTAGACAGCATTTTATATTAACTGTGGTTACCCTCATCACAATTATCCCTGATAACTGAAAGTTGACTGTACTCTATTTCTTGCACCAACTATTGGAATCTCATCTCAGACTGCAGTCAAATGAACTGTAGTGACAGTTGTGAACAAAGTATTCACTGTACACTCATTTTCCACCTTCCAGTCTTTATACTGTTTATAGAAGGGTTGGTCATGTAATGCAGTTACTTCAGTTACAGGAAAGTATTATATTTACTGAATACCTTGCAAATATGACAATATATATTATGTATGTGTATCGGAGATTCTGAAAACAATTTTCAATCAAAGATTATTTTATAACATATCTGTACCATCTGAAGATGTTTACATTTCAAACTTAAAGCTTCTAAACTTACAAAATACATAATCATAACTTAAACCAGTGAGTGTTAAGAAAACTTCACTACATTGTCAATGAAAGGTTTTTCAAACTTGCAAGTTATAAGCTTAAGAAAAGTATACTCTAAATTCTCCACAGCTTAAAATAATCCATTCTGTCCTTAGTTACAAAGTAGTATCAATAAGTGCATTTCATGAGTTCCATTCTATTTACACAAAACATCTGTGCAGGCTTATTACATTCCTTGGCAAAACAGATGCCACTCTGTGGAAGCTCTGAGTGCCATCTGGTGGGCACAGCACAGTGTTTATACACTGGAACGGGTATCTGCTCTTATGAACTGCCTGGGACAAACATGACATCACACCGATGGAAACATTCAACACTGCACTGGTGCATGGTATGACATTATGTTGTCATAATCCATTACACTCGGCACAGTCCAGTGCAAAATGCTCTAAGCCAATCCATTTTAGCTACACAGTTACTTTTAATCTTGCGTGCCCTATAAAAATAAAACCTCTTTTCTGAAGTTAACATTCTTATAACTAAGAAATATTCAGGTTCATATGCATATCTGTGTTATCACTATCAGGTGACAGAAATGATGCAGGAATCCAAGCGAAGGGAACCTGTTCTAGAGGATACAATCACTGAGCACTGGGGAACAAAAGTAAAACAGAGATACGACCACGCAATAAGCTTCTGACAGGGTGCTTACCAACTGTCATGACATCCATCTTGGACAAGGGTGACTCCGGAGAGCCATATGTGTCTTCAGGTTTCACATTCCTGGGCACTACAACCGCAAGAAATATACACCTCTATTCTATTGGCTAACTAATAAAGTGAACAGTATAGCAACCACAAATCTCAGCTGATGCCAAACAATGAAAAACATCCTCACAGGCAGAATGAAACAGCTTGGGAGAGGACCCTTTACTTTGCTGCATAAGCTTAGTTCCCAGCTCTTATGCTGCCCAAGATCCTCTTGTTAGAGTCAGTAAATAAATTTAATCAAATAAACTTCATTCTTTGTTGATAATTCAGTGTTTTCAGAACTTTTATTTATTTATTTACTGTTGCATTTTACCTTAAAATTTCATATATAATTTAATAACAGATATCTGATGTAAGATATAACTTCCGTCTATTTAATTTAATGTTTGCCATCCCGAAGTGTTTAACACATGTATTAAAATACAATAATAAACATAATAAAGTTTTGTTGTGTTTGACTGATACATCATTGTATATTAATACATATAACTTCTGTCTATGGCTGATGTCATCACACAACTGAAGAATGTAATGATTCATTTTTGACTTAATGTGATTTATGGCAGGACTACTTCAAGAGTTCCAATTTGGAAAAATAACTTTGTAATTCTTATTAATATTCTACCACAAAACTGACTACTGAATACACATAAATTTCCATATAAATTGGCAGGGAAAGTAACTGGGAATTAATTTTCAGTTAAAAAAACCATTCTACAAGTTTGCATAGAGAACACAGTGCACAAGGTAGTTATTTTTTTTTTTGCAACCAAGTTTTTCATAAAAGAAAAAGACATGACAAGCATCTTAATATTGTTGGGTCTACAGTATTTGTAAAGCAAGTCAAACACTGCCTTACTATGAGTAAAACTGTTCAAAATGGGTTATGTGTTTACCTTTATCATGTTTATAAACAAGTGATTACATAATTTGTGATAATATTGTTCTATATTCAACTTTGTGCACTAGTAAAATCTAGGGACACTATTAATTAACTAAGTTTCTGCAAACTGCACCCATTACTTATTGACATATTTCACATTACACCATAAAACACTAATGTCACTGTAATGTTTGCAACCACTTTTGATTTTCTCTTTAAATTTACCTAACAAAATAATTCTATGAATGTTCACATAACTCAAATTTTGAGAACAACACCATCTATATCTGGTACCAGTCATAATTCTTCATTTTTGTTTGATAGTGGGGCAATAGTCAAGCCAAGTAAGCACTTTGTTATATTTGTCACTGGTATTAATCACTCTGCCTCATGTCAAAGTTCATTAGCTTAGTAAATGAGGATTTTGATGTCAAAATTCACACTTGTAATACATGACGTCTGTACACCAGCCCATGCCATTTCCCAAACCCCTCCCTCACCATCCCAGCAAAGGGTGAACAATAAAGCGGTTGCCAGATATCCTGCTACACAAGTACACTCCTATCTACAGACTTCTCTTGTAGACTTGTATTTGTATGAAGTTCTTTTCCTTGACATAGTGTACCACAACTAGCCCTTTTACTTGTATGCCTTACATTTTCAAAGCCACTACCCAACCCTGAAGACTAGGTAAGATTAGGTTACCCATAAGTCCAAAACCAGGTTTTCCACTGTGCAAGTATTTTGTAGCAAATTCCTGTAACATAATGTGCCTTCACAAACTTACATACTGATAACTAACGTATCTCTGACAAAACATGTGATATACTGTAAGTGTAGTTGCTGTTACACTGTCCTACCACCAAATGGTCCTGTAGAAGCATTACCATCTACATTCTGCTTATTATGCACAAAAATTAATTAACTATACTTAAATACAAGTTCTGGAACATACCAAGTCGCGCAGTGCCAATGGGTAACAGCCGTTCAACAGAAGGAGTGGCCAGTAGTGTGGTCAGTGGTTGTTGTTGTTGTTGTTGTTGTTGTTGCTGCTGCTGCTGTTGTTGTTGTTGTTGTTCTTGTAATTGTGTCTGCTGTTGCTGCTGCTGAATGAGTTTCGAATGAAGATCAAGTTGCCATGGCAGATGTTGTGCATGGGCTTGAGATCCAGAATGAGATGCTGTGGTAGATACAGGAGTTACTGCTGACTCTACTAAACGCTTCTGTCTCCCTAGTGGGCGTGGCACAGGAGAGCCATGTTGTGGATTATCAGGCCACATCTCCTGTTCCATTGCTGACTGATTTGTGCTAAAAGCAATAAAATTCACATATCAGAGGAACATGGCATAATCACCAAAGTTACAGGGACAACAAGACTTCTGCAAGTGCTGTATTTCATGTGTTTTAAGAATTATTCAAGTAAGGTCCTGCTTGAATACAGTGTACAAATCACACAAATCCGATTATACGGTAACAATGTATTTTCACAGATATCTGGTCAAAAGACTTTTTACATTGAGTTCAGGGGCACGGCTTCAGTTCTGGGCTCCACACCATCGTATTCCAAGCTGACATATATTCCATTACGGCTTGTATAATGAAGATTAGAGTCACGAGTTACAAAGGTAGTACATCTACATTATTTCTGATAGTCGGGCAGCCATCAAGGCCTTTGACAGCTCCCAGATAAATTCCAACTTAGTCTGGTACCGCCATCAATCCCTGGTGAAACTGGCAGAACTTAACAGGATCCAACTGGTATGGATGCCAGGACACATGGGAATTGATGGAAATGAGACAGCTGATGAATTGGCCAAAAAGGCTCCTCACATCCACTAATCGGACCAAAGTCTGAGATTGGTATATCTGCAAAGGTTGCCAGGGGTGTGATCAGGCACTGGACAAGTAGGAAACATGGGAGCATTGGCAGTCCATACATGGGCAAACATAAGCTAAGGGCTTCCTTAAAAAACCCTTTGCAAAAAGAGCTGGAGAACTGCTCAACATGAGCGAAAGCCAGCTATGGATATTGACAGGGACGCTAACAGGTCACTGTCATTTAAAACGACACCTATTGAAAATGGGGGTTGTGATCAGTCCTAAGTGTAACAGATGCAAGCACATATCTGAAATGGCTCACACATTCTTTGTGACTGTAAACCTTTGGCCACATTAAGACACAGGAACCTGGATCATCATTTTATGAAACCAGGTGACTTTGAGGACATCTCTGTCAGCAAGATACTGCACTTTGCTCAAGGTGTGGGACTGCTGACTAGATGAGCTCAAGGGCTGCACATAAGATCACACACAGTTGAAGTGCATGGGTCAATGGGTATGCTGAGTTCTACACTTAAGTAAGAGGTGCTCACACAAAAATTTAATTTGTCAAGCTTGCTAAATAAAACAGTACTTGCAGTTATATTCACTTCCCACATCAGGCATTGTCATTCATCACTAAACTTGGGCATTTCACACAAAGAGTGCTAGTTCCTGAATTCTCTCGATATCTAGAGTACCGTAAGGTCAGGCTACACAACCATGAATCTTAAAAGTTGTTGTTACTCATCCTGTCAGTAAAATGAGAACTATGTAGGCTGGTTGAAAAGTTTCAAGACTGCCTCTATTTCTCTTTCCCGGTGTTAGACGTGGCAACACTGCATTAGGGATTGTGAAAGTCATACATTGACGTGTCTGAACCTGTAGTTGGACAGCTGTGGCCTTGAGGATTTGGGCACAGCGAATGGAAACACCTAGTATGTTTTGTCATGGCGGATGAGGAAGACGTCTGTGTGAAAAT
>Ga0123352_10015724_pt1 | contig 12046 bp, 6 predicted proteins | sample TergutLab28metaG_FD_89700 | JGI IMG/M metagenome (GOLD analysis project Ga0123352, IMG submission 89700) | Labiotermes labralis P1 segment gut microbial communities from Petit-Saut dam, French Guiana - Lab288 P1 | ecosystem: Host-associated > Arthropoda: Insects > Digestive system > Gut ... | reverse complement strand
GTTAGCCACTACTGACAATGTCATAGAGTAGAGTCCTTGAAATCTGAGGAAAGTGCAGGGACAGATCAGAAATTGTGAAACGTGTCGTCTCGCACTCTTTCGTTGACCTTACACACCAAATCATCATTCACCAAAGATGGACGCCAACCTCGCGCCTCGTCGTGCACGTTCTCTCGTCCTTCTTCGAATATCCGAACCCATTTCCTAACCATGCCATCACTCATCGCATTGCCACCATACATTTGACAGATCTGGTGATGAATCTTATTTGGTAGCACATTCCTAGCGTTCAAACAACGAATTACAGACCGTATTTCACAGTCGGCGACCCCTTCATTTGTCTTAAACATGTTTAACGCACAGGAACAAAAATAAACATAATACGAATTTCACGAAATGGCGTCTGTGGCTTCTCAATTCATAGAGGAAGTCACTGCACATGCCTAAAGTGACAGTCTCGAGGATGCGCGAGAGATATGCGCAGATGGTACTTACTTTCCGAATAACCTATCTATTAACCATCTGAAGGCGAGTGGTAACTACATGTTCGACCAGATATAATATTAAAACTCTGCATTCTTTTCCCACATTGTGTTTATTTGTTCCATAATGTTTTCACACCAAGCACCCTTCTTTCCTTACAGATCATAACTCATTTGCCTTTGTAATAAAAATCAATTTGTTCTTTATGTGGTGCGGTTTGAATCTTCGTCTGCATGACGTACGTTTAAAATATATATATATATATCCATTCGGCATGTTTTCAAAGCAGTTGCATAAACCGACTATCAAACTTTTTATACTTTCTGTCTGTCTCTCCGCACGGATGAAGGCGACCCTATATCACTAAATTCACTACATGTTAGGCTTTCACCGAATTATGTTAACACATTCAGATTTTGGTTAAAACCTGACAATGAAAACAGGCACATTTCATTAGGATCTCAGGATTCTTACGATTGACGCTTCTTCTCCTTATTCGTCTTTATAACTGTGCGTGGTACGAACTGGGGTAGTGCCCGTTCTTTGTAGCGGAGACAGAACGATCTCTCGGAAAGGTACAAGTTGAGGCCAAAGAAACAGTTGATTAAATAAACATAAATATAAATTGCTCGATTTTAATTCTCCCCTTTTACTACTTGGTGATTCCTGGACCATCATTTATGATCGACAGTAAATCTGTTGCTAAGGTAAAGGTAGAGAAAAATCTTATGGCGTGTGTAGCGTAAAAGATGGAAAAGCATTTGCAATATTCGCACTTGCAGTGACTTCCTTGAAATTGGAGAAAATAGACGAACGAAGCAGCCAGAAGTGTTATATCCGCGGATATTACCTAGCTTCTTGCAGTCCTCAAAGTGTGAAACAGTGTATTTACTGCGGTGTGCACAAGAGTGTGGTGCAGGATGTAACAGCTAGCGTGTGCCTGTCATTGGGGAAGAGCTCTTTCTTGTGACAAATATGGAACACCTGTAGAAGTGTCTACAAACCAAGCATTAAAATTTCTCATAAAATCTAAAAGAAAAAATAATTTAGGAAACTGCCATGAACAACAAAGACACGTCGGTATTAATATATTTTTTGAATTAAATTTTTTATTTTTTATACTTTACTAGGAATGACCCCCTGTTGGAGCTGACGAACAGACAGTTGCATGGCATTGAAATCAGATATAGTTAAATGAATCAAATCATAACAGAACACGATTTTGTGCGTGCGTTACCAATCATCCGTGTAGGTACATAGCATTTTTTTCTTCGAGGTATTTACTGAAGGTGGGTAACGAGTGTCGAAATTTAAAAAATAGAATCTTGAAAGACGTTACTTAACCATATTGTGCTCTGTTAGTTTATGTTGATGTTACTGTCTGTATAACAATATGAAATGTACGGTATTTTACACAAAATATTCCAAAATATTTCCATCTCATTAATATAAAGAGTTCAATGCCCCTCACTGAAAACACAGTTAGCCATTATTACAAAACCCACGAAGTATAAGGTAATTAGGGAAGTAATGGATGCTTAGTTCGACAACCTCAGGAAAGCCATCGATACATTGTGTAAACAAAACACGGGGGCTCATTTTACAGTTACAGTATGTGGAACATAGCGTTACCGATCGACTTTAATCTGTTAACTCTACACAGGACGGACAATTTAATTTTTTCCTCTAAATGCCAAGCATTTCGTGTATGTTATTTAGACACCAGTGGAATGCAATATTGCAGGACTAGCAATCCAGTGGATTTTGTCTGTGGGTGCAATACCAGGCTTGTGGAAAGCTGAATCTTCATTGTTGTTCCAGAAAAGTAATTGTTAGGTCACATATCCTGTAGATTCCAGAAATTACCAACAGGATTACGACTTGGCAACAGACAACAATGGAAGTCGTAAATGTTCATGTGGGGGTCCAGACAGCTTCCCTTTCCATGTGCTTTCTGAAGCCCCTGTCGTATGTGACAATAAACCATGAAACCGTTAGTTTTGTCGTGGAAATCAAATTAATTTCATATCTGTGTGAGATATTTAGTTTTCATACAGGTGAATATGAAGATTTTTGTTGTCTGGAAAGCAGTTTCATGTATTCTGCAGACAACCACCGACGTCTCCAAGAAACCTATTACCTCCTTTTTCATAGACATTTAGGTAGAACTGTGCAGAAAATCATAATATTGTATTTATCTCGTTTTTCGAAAGGAGTTTGTTTTTCCGAACGTACGTGACAAATATACATGAAACATTTTTTTTCGTTGTTATACTGTGCATGTTGTCAAGTCACTCAATTATTTTACCAGCCACTGCACATATATAAATTTATAAAATTTACACCTTAAAACATTAAAAACGCTCCGACATGTTTCGGTCCTAGGACCATCATCAGGGAGCTATATTATCCTTGCTAAAGTTACACTATTAAAAGTCACATTAATTTCACTATTCCAGTTGGTTTTGTGGCATGCTGCAAACCAACTGGAATAGTGAAATTAATATGACTTTTAATAGTGTAATTTTAGCAAGGACGATATAGTTCCCTGATGATGGTCCTAGTACCGAAACATGTCGGAGCGTTTTTAATGTTTTAAGGTGTACATTTTATAAATTTATATAAGTACAGTGGTTGGTAAAATAATTGAGATACATGAAAGTAGTAACTTAATATGTGTAGCGCTTAGGAAGCAGTACTTGTTGAAATTCTGAATCATTTATCGTTTACGAAAAATAACCGAACGCAAAACCAACTGAAGGCCATTTCATCCAGTCTCCCTACTTTTTTGCTAGAACACGTGGCATCACAACACATAATGCAGTAATCTTCAGCGATTAATCTAGTGAAGTATATCCAAGTCGGTTAGGACTATAATTCCATCTGCTTTTAATTCCTTACAGAACAATGTTCTATTCCATATATACAAAGCATCACAACCATGTGGAGACCAATTTACTTCTAACCATATAGCCTCTTAAGCAATAAATAACCCGAAGATCATGCTCGACTCTCAGTGAATTGGACAGAATAGTCAAAGACCACTGTCCGCCATCTTCTATCAAGGATGGAAGGCAAATTTCATTTTTATTGTCATATTTGATAAAAAGAACAAGGTTGAATGAGTTATTGTTGTGTTTACAACAATGACTCATCCGTAGTCTGTCTTACGAAATGTCTGTAGAATCTTTCAAAATGAGTTCGCCGTAGATTGGGATCTAGTGCGTTCTCTTTCAAACTTTCAGTGTCCTCGTTTTCTAAAGATCATCCAGGAGGTGATTACGTCTTCTTCCTCGTCTTCCCTCATTTCTATCCTTCCTTCTTGTTTCCTTCAATAACACATCAATGAACACGAGGATAGGAATTTACTTAGCCTGGCGAAAAAGCATCACGGCTAAGAAAGGATGTTTCGTGTCTCAGGCAGTTAGTCGTTGGCGTCACACTGCAGAGATCCAGGCTCAAACCTAGGCCAGTCCATGTGGGATTTGTGGTGGAAAAAGTGGCACAGAGATAGGATTTCCATTGTTACTGCCATTCAAACAATGATAATATATTTATTTTATTCACCTAATAGAGACGTTATATAATTTTACCAACTGACAATATTGCTAAATATAAGATTTCCGGCTCAAAGAAATTTAGTAATTGGAGGATAATATTACAACGATTTTTTTTGGGGGGGGGGAGAAATGTTTTGTTATAGTGTGCAGAATAGAGGATCCATATGGCTGAGTTCGAAATATAATTTGTATTAACATGATAATGGGCATTAGAACTCTATGAAAAAGAATCTGTTGACTGCTTAAAGAGCTACAGAGTTTTCAAGAAACACGAATCGGAAATGCAGGACCAATGAATGTCCTCCTCGGTCGCCGGATATAAATTCAACGGACTACTATCTGTAAGAACAACTGCAGAAATATGTCATCCAGTCCTTCTCAGGACTACTTAAATTCTCGCAATTAGAGTTCAAGCAGTCGTGCCGATGGCCGATATCAAGGTATAACGGCGAGGTCGGAACAATTAAGTTGATTGCAAAGTCATCTGCTTTTTAGACGGACAGTTATCACTTCAAAAATATATCTTTAATTACCAGCCGCTCATACTTTGACCATAACCATGTGACATCTGCGCCACTTGAGTGTCACTTAGGTCTAACTCTCGAAAAGTTTCAGGACGTATCTTGTATAACATTTTTGACTCATTCTTTCAACAATGGATCACAATACGGAGATTTCGTAAATGTCTTTTCATCCAGCATTCTGAGCATCGCCTGTATCCGATAGAGGTTGCAGAACTAAGGCGGAAAATAATCCTTAAGTCGGCACAAGTTGTAGGACAGGTAAAATGTACCTGCGGTTAAAATGTGTAGAAATTCTTCCCAGACACTATTGTGGGGTACCGGTGTATGGAAACCGGAAATTAGTGCGCCTACAAGAGAATGGACTGAAATAGCAGACGCATCAAGAAAACAAGGACGGAAACACATATCAATAGATTTTAATTTCCTAAACTACGATAAATTAACAGGATGTTTCCAAGCTGTTCTTTCTTTCAGGCGGGTGAGACTGATATTTTAGCCCATACACCGAATGGAACTACGTGATGATAAAAAAAATTCCGTCGAGTGAATAAATAAGAACGATCGTGCAGAACAGTCGTTGCTCCAAAACGAAATTTCCTTTAGAAAGAAGGCACTATTTCCGATGACTGTCTATTCTTATAGTCTTCAGGGGTGCCGGAAATTTGATGTGTCACAGTTATGTTAGATGCCGTATCTTGTTTCACAAAAGTAGGAGATAGGGAGAGTGAAGTGCAGAGGTGACTTAAACGAGCACTTTGTAAACTGCCGTAACTAACACACTTGTATATTTAATTTCAATTTTCGAGTAAAGAAGTCAAAACTGGATGTTCGTACCTTAAATCAAGAAGTTCATAAAATGTGAGTGCAGACCTGTTGACAACCCACGAGTTCTTTTGCAGAGATAAATTTTAGATGAGTGAATACCACATCCAAATAAGTTTGCCAAATTTCTAAAAGAATTCCCCGCTTCTGATTTAATTGGAAGACGAGAAAACCATGAAATATGCAGAAAAACTTCAGAATGTGTGTAGCTAGAAGTTTTGAAAGAGCCAATACCCCACACAAATTGTATTATTCAATTTCAAAATGTATGCATTTCGGACTTAATTTTTTACTGTAAACAGACGGGTCGAGAAAAATAAAATAACGTGGACTCGGAAGCGCTGCGCACAAAAAAAGACAAACAAACACACCTAAACGACTTCCGTATAAAACGTTTAGGAAAGAAACTACTTGAATTAGTGAGACGTACATGGAAAAATCCAATTAAAGCGGCTGTTATGGAAATAGCTTGTACCGATGTGCATTTGACGTAGAACAGATCAATGCTGACAGTTGTGCAAGAACAGTCAGACACCCATCCCATATATATATATATATATATATATATGTGTGTGTGTGGATCCTGCAAAAGGATTTCGTGATTTTAACATCAAAGTTTGTTTCGATATTTAGTTTAAGTCAAATTTTCGGAATTAGCCAATCTTATGCAATATTCTGTGTGAGAATTCAGGAGGAGAGGCAGCTTGACAGAAGGTAGTTAGGAATATAATAATAAAATGTATTTAAATAAATATTAAATTTGATTGAGATGTTTCAAGACCTGTTGATCACAATGTTACTGATATCATTAAGTGACGTCGTCTCATTATTTCACACCAATCGAATGTTATTCTATATCCGATAAACAGAAGCTTACAGATCTTGCGCATACAGTCGACTCTTGTAGTAGTATGAAATAAAAGCCAAATTCCCACGTTCTAAACGTTTATGTTTTTCGAATATTAAAAAACACTTGAATGATATTAATATAATATTTATTTGTTCCCTGGCAAATGTCATGTCAGGAAAAATGCTCGACGGTTTCTATAAAAATTAGCAAAACTGCAGGCCTCTACGGATGTAAATGAGCATCACGTCAATTGTGTAGAACACACTTAAGTATCAGACGAAAATATTTATTCTGTACCGTTGAATCCTTGCAGAGAAACTCATTTTAGACGTGATAATATTAAAAACACACACTTCAGCCAAATTAGCCGCATCTTTCTCACAAAAAGAAACTATACTTAATAGACTGACATGCTGTCTAAATGTGTAAAATTTGACATGTGTGGAAATTATTAATAATGCCGATATTTCTTAAGTCATCTTTATGATCTGTATGTATTGCAGGTACCGTCTGCACACAGCACAGTTGAATCTGAGCACTCCGTTGGTGATACCAATATCTCAGCCCGGCATAAACTTTATCGTTCATTTTACTGTCACCCCCCCCCCGTGCACTTTGAAACAAGTAAAAATAAAGCCAATACGTAAAAAAAACAGTGTACCATTCCCTGGGAACAAAAATAGTGTAAGGAAAAATATCTCTATCCTTCTTGCTGCACAGTTCGGAAAGTAAGAAATATAATGTTTAGTCACATAAGAAAACTGAAGAATAAAAAAGCCAACTAGATGCCACTACTTTTTTATTGTACTTCTTATAGGCTCAACATGTTTCGGGCACTATTATGCCCATCATCAGGAGCTCGCGACTATGCTTTTGATTACCACATTTGTCGTTTCGTTCTTGATTTGCTGTACGTTGGAAGTTAGGTGAGGTTAGGCTGGAGTAGTGTCTGGGCTGCAGGCTGAAGGCTGCAGTCCGGACACTACTCCAGCCTACCAGCACGTAACTTCCAACGTACAGCAAATCAAGAACGAAACGACCAATGTGGTAATCAAAATCATAGTCGCGAGCTCCTGATGATGGGCATAATAGTGCCCGAAACATGTTGAGCCTATAAGAAGTACAATAAAATAATAAGTGGCATCTAGTTGGCTTTTTCATTCTTCAGTTATCACAATGATGCACGGTTCAATAAACGTCAGATGCATAGGAAAATATTTGGGCCTATAAGTGAGGAAGAAACAGGGAGCTGGAGAAAACTGCGAAATGAAAAGCTTCGTCATTTTTATTCGTCAGCAAATATTATTAGGTTAATTAAATCAAAGCAAATGAGATGGGCACGGTAGGTAGCAGGAATGGTGAGAATTTAATTGCCTATATGATTTTGGTGGGAATATCTGAATGAAAGATGCCTCGTGGAAGACTGATGCACAGATCGGAAGATAATATTAAAATTTATCGTAATGAAATAACACGGGAGGGCGTGTAATACGTTAATCTGGCTCAGGGTAGAGACATTTGATGATCGGTGCTGAACACGATAATGCTGTTTAGGTTTTCATGAAATATTATGTGGAATTTCTTAATTAGCTGACGGCCAAAAAAGATTCTGCCCCATAGGTTTAATAAGTTAATGAGTTCGTGAGTGAGTGATTGAGAGAGTGAGTGAGTGAGTTAGTGAGTTAGTTAGTTAGTTAGTTAATTAGTTAGTTAGTTAGTTAGGCAGTCAGTTAATGTTAGACTACACAATTAAAAGGTAACGGAAACATAAGCGCTCAATAATTTAGACTTCAGGTTTTATGCTTCACACACGTAGACAACGTGCATGTATAAATCTGAACTGAATTTGAATATACCGTACATTAGGATGACATTTCAGCCGAAACGCTTCACCCAGAATGTAAAATTAATCGAAGGCTTTAAGAGTAGACAGTGTTGCGTACTGACGGCTCTTATAATATGTATAGACCTTCTTAAGGCGCCAGTAGTTGCACAGCTTGTCAATAAATCCCCTGCCTATAATGCACCCTGTTCTCACAACAGTTCGGCAATGATCCCTTTTTCAGCCAAATGTAAATAACTCACATCTTGACTTTCTTTTTTTTTAAGTGAGACACCCCGTTGAGTATTTTTCAATGATTAATAGAAGTATAATTTTAGTGTAATGTAACGTCATTATATAAACAATTTAAGAGGACATATCTACATATTTCGGCTTACTTGAAGAAATCTTAAGATTTGACTCAAAAGAACTAAATAGCTCGTCATTTTAAGGCGTTGTCAATTATACGTTTCTTTTAAGTGAAAGCCTGAAGATGGCCTCAAGTGAGCCGAAACATGTAGCTATGTTTGCTAAAATTGTTTATATAATAAAGTTGTGTTAGAATAAAATTACACTACTATTAACCATATCTTGACTTTTCCTTTATTTCAATGTCGTAATTCCCCCCACCTCAAATCTCCAAACCATTCCTTTCCCCTTTAAATTTTTCAGCTAAACAGGAAACGTGTAATTCTCATTTCCCGCTTTCACGAAGAAAATGTACAAACGTCAGCAGAAGAGCGTGTCTTAATGGATTTCTTATCGTCACGCTCCGAGCGCTCTGTTAAATCGGTAGAAGCACTACTGACACCTGCTAGGGGTATGTGTGTATATGTGTGCGCCAGGCAGAACTCCTATGAAGAACGTACCGCAAGGATATGTTTATAATTATTTACAACCTGCACGGTCGTTGTATGTTTTAATTAAAATGATATTACGAATATCGTCACAATATCAAACGTAATTAAAGTGGGTTAAATGTACGGCCATATAATCGTCAGGGGACAGAAGAAATTTTCACTGGGGACTAATTTACCACTTGACATACAGGAGTTTTCTGTTGGAATTCTGTTCATCCCTATCAGGTGCTTTTGGTACAAAAGGAATTGTAAATTGGAGCCCCAGAAGTCAAAACCACAAAATCATTAAGACGTAGGTAAACATAGAGAGGTACATGTGCGTACCGTGTAGGCGTAGTGGAGAAAATTACAACTCCGCGAACCCTTAACGCCTACTTCAGGTTAGGGTAACTAAGACTCCATTCATTCAATCAATTCGTCCTCTCTGCCTTTACCACATTCCTTACGCGTGGTCCTTAACTTAAAAAGACAACAGAAATAATTTAATCCTTAAGATGATCTGAGCTGACAGACCCAAGAAGGTGACATAGCTCACCATTTCCTGGCTTTGAAAATAATTTCCTGTCCATCACATTTACAAACAACACATATCTTCGTTAATGGACATATACAGTACAAACATTCCTCCTTGAGTCTGACATCCAGAGGACCGTGCATCATTATATATTCTTACAATAAAACCAACGAGAAACATTAATTTCTCAAATTTATTTTTTGGAATAGTACTCTATATGTTTCGGACAGTATCTCTGTCCACCATCATGAGTCTAGTATTGTACACACAGCAATAGGTATAGGTAATACTGGTTATGCTGGCTGCTTGCTAGGAAGCAGTCAGCATAACCTGTATGACTTATACCTATTGCTGTGTGTACAGTGCTAGACTCCTTATGATGGACAGAGATACTGTCCGAAATATATAGAGTACTATTCCAAAAACAAATTTGAGAACTTAGTGTTTCTCGTTGGATTTATTATAAGAATTCCTCCTTGAATTTTCGCACAATTCATAACTCTGTATAGATAAGAAAATAATAAACATATCGTTTCTTTCATAAAACGAAGATTTCACTCGAATTAAAAGATAATCAAAATAAACCATGGCTACACCAGCAGTAATATATAATAGATATAACAATAATCATAATAATGATAACAATCAATATCTTTACAGAAAACAAGGGTCTATGAACGAGATCGTTTTGAATGCATCGACACAGAACTCACTTTTTCAGTTAAGATACCCAACTTTCAACCCACTGAACTGAAGAAACTCTATTTTATAAAGTGTTTAATGCCAGCAGCAGGAACAAGGGTGTTTTGTTTTGGTGTAACACGTTGTCACCTACGTACAGAACAAAATAAACTCTGTAAAGTGTTAACATTAAATGTACCGTGACTTAATTTTCTTGTTTAGGATATATGTTCACTTGGCTTGAAACATCTACCGTCGTTACAGAATTCACGGTCCGTAAGGCATTGTAAACAGCATCCAAACAACAACGACATAAAATATTGTTAATATCATAAATGCGTATATGCATTTGTAGAGCTAATTTAAGGAATTTTTTTCTACTATTAAGAAAAATACATAAACTAATAAACTACATTTATTTTTATGGACGTAAAGTGCCTGACAAGTAAACATGGGCCACAATATAATGTGGGTTTATTTCGTTATTTAAATAAATAAGACCTTGTACATTTCAGAGTTTGTGCCTGTCTTCGTTTCCACAAGATATAATCTTCGTTCAAACAAGATAATCGAGAATATTGCTTTATCATGCGTAAAATTCCTTCTTTCGTGAGTGGACTCAACAGAGTTTACTCGAATTTCCGCCAGGCGTAAATGGATACTTCCTTTGTCTACAAACTTCCGTAGCTTCTGAAGTTTTATGACAATACTTGGCGACAGTCTCGTCTCTATAATAGAATCTTGTACAGCACGACTGTCAAATCCAGTTTGTTAATAAAAAGAAACATGCTTTAAACAGAATTTCACAGTTATTCTACAAACAAAATTGTTTAAGTAAATTTCCTGGGAAGAAGCAATTCATACTTCCAGGTCAGCAAAGACGGAAGAAACTTAGGATTTGTGAGACAAGATCCAACTAACTGTAGAAAATAAAAATTTACGAGTTCTGTCGGTATCAGAAATTTTCATAATTGAATTCGATATATCAAAAATTGAAACTTTTACAAATTATACTTCTATATCAAAGCAGTTAGCAGTTAAAATTCATCTGAAAGGCATTTCGAAGAAAAATTTCCTATTTTGCAAAGATCAATTCCTTGTTATAAAATTATCGTCTATCATGACAGTGAGCATCATCACCTTCGGCCTGTTCAGCTTCGTGTCTTCAGGTTGAAGTATGTGCCGCAAGACTTCATACTTCAAGTATATCCAGGCAGCAATCAAAAAACACACTTCTTTATCGCAGTCCTTCAAATCTGAGTTGCGAGCGTGAAATGTAGGAAATGTAGTTTATAACCAAACTACAACATGCAATTTCACGGTTTAGCATACTGCACTCATGCCTGGATAGGCAATAAATCAAAGTCTACTTAACTTGATTTCACACTGCTTCATTTGTTAATATATTTGACTTTATTATCATTGTTATGGCCTCAAACTCAGAAAGACCTTTTTGCTGAAGTTCAGCAGGTTTCTTTTATGTTAAATATATGGGAAATATCTTTGGTATTCCAAATGTTAGCCATGCTTCTGACTGTGTTCTTATGAACAACATTTAGTATTTGGTTTCTTGGGACGCTTGATCCTATCTAAGCACAAAATTTACATTTTAATTTCCATCGAGTCATTAAATATTAACAATTAAACTGAAACGTTCTTCCACCTGGAATGTCTTTGTTTTATATTTGACACAAATTTAGACCAATAAACAATAGATGTAGGTATCAGTCAGTAACACAACGATATTGAAAAAGATGTTTAATAAAGGATGATAGTAACTACATATTTCGGCCTATTGCGGCCATTATTAGGTTTTCATCCGAAAGTATGGTGGTAGTGCTTTATAGGATTGGTATGGTTATGTCACGATGGTGAGATCTCAGCATCTGTGATGTTTGTTATATGCTATTGTTAAGGGACACCGGGGGGG
>Ga0123352_10015723_pt1 | contig 12047 bp, 7 predicted proteins | sample TergutLab28metaG_FD_89700 | JGI IMG/M metagenome (GOLD analysis project Ga0123352, IMG submission 89700) | Labiotermes labralis P1 segment gut microbial communities from Petit-Saut dam, French Guiana - Lab288 P1 | ecosystem: Host-associated > Arthropoda: Insects > Digestive system > Gut ... | reverse complement strand
TAAAAATTTTATTTTGTATTTGTTTTTGTGTGAGAAAATTTTAAATTGTTTAAATGTTTTTTATTTTTTGTCGAGCTTCTGGGGGGGGGGGGGGGATATTTATCAGACATATATATTTACGTTCGCCTGTCCCAGTGGCAGCGCGGTCTAAGGCGTAGTTCTGCAGCTGCTCGACTGTTGAGACTGTGGGTTCGAATCCTGCCGGGTTCATGGATAGCTGTCTCTTGTGAGTGTTGTGTGTTGTCAGGTAGAAGTCTCTTCGACGAGCTGATCATTCGTCCAGGAGTACTACCGACTGTGATGCCTGGTTGGGTCGCAGCGACCCGCCCCCCCTCCCCCCCCAAAAAAAAATATATATATAGAATGGCATGTAAGATGATTAAATATGTCGTACTAACTGCAACATAACTACAGAAGATATTATTGATTCTACTTATTTTTCAAATGTAAGACTTGTTTGATTTTATAAATGGCTGCGGAAAATTTATACCATTTCTGAGACAAGAAATAACCTTGTTGTTAATTAACTCTGTCTTTAGCGTTTATGTTTTGTAATTAATACTTTTTTCTGGTTGTTACGTCATAAGAACAGATAAATTGGCTTTAAAGTTTGTTTTACTTTCTGTTTTTTTCGAAGACTAAACGTGAAGGGCCGATAGACTTTGTACAAACTATCGAAATTTTAAGGTGCGTTTTATCAAATTTCAGTATCTACGCATTAAATTTAGGAGAAATATAAATTTATTTATTTTTCCTTAAATAAACATAAAAAAAGATTTTCCCTTGCGTAGGTGTAATAAATTACATACGCCGAATACATTTTGTAACACTCTCAGTAATGTCTGCTCTAAAAGAATTATACATACTAGCTTATTTTTTCCAGTAGCCTGATATCGAAATACATTGGGCCGGTATTTTTTTCGGTTAGCACAAAACCTTAACGGAAAACTACTATATTCTTCAGAACATGTTTTTTTTCCGTTTACTGTGAAAAGCGAAATTAAAAATATTTATTGATATATCTTATAATATTCAAACATCGCTTACAGAAGAATAAATAATTACGTCATTAACTACCTGAAAATTAATTTTCTGCATTGTTAAAATTATATCCTTAAATATAGTGTTATTTAAGTTTCGTTCTGTGACATTGTTCAGGCAGATTGAATAAGCTGAGAAAGTTGGATGCACACGCATATTGAGAAACTCACATGTAGTTAATAAAGGAATTTTATATAAATGGACTACTAGCTAGACCTGGCATAGATGGAGAGTAACACTAAATTGATGCTAGATAACAGAGAATTGTTAGATATGGAAAAGGATATTTTCCAGTTGTTGCGTTATTTGTTTAAAAATATCATAACGCTTTCTGAGAAGGAAATATCCAATGTAATTGTTGTAATTTTTTTTTCCATTTGATGTGATGTGATGGAAACTGTATGAATACTGTAAGGAGAAAAGCAACGTCAACATAAATTTAAGAACCGAAATTACTGCAATACAATACCTATAGCACTATAGGAATGTAGTCTATTTGGAACAATAGTACATAAATTGAATGACCTCACATTGGACTTTCTCTGCTATATAGTAACCAGAATATAAGTTCATTTTGGTTGTGGTATTGATGCAGCTTTATTGAGTTCTGAACATCACACGTTCAGCGCTGAAATTTACACAGTATTATTGGGTGTGTGTGTGTGTGTGTGTGTGTGTGTGCGCGCACGCTTTAAAGAGCGGGCGAGTGTGGGTGTGTGCGTGTGTCTCAATTTAAGTGGTCGCTTTGCTTGTAGTGTGGATTACATGTCCGTACATATATCCAACACCCCTAAATGCATGACGTGTTTCCACCCTTCTGTGCGGTTATTTCCCCCTACTGTCGTTTGGGTACGTTAATTCACACTGAATGTGAGTTCACTTTGGTATCTATTTGTGCACATGCCGACGAACGCATATCCGGTTAAGTCCCGATTTACCTCAACCCATTGCCAGCTAATCGTAAAATTGCATCACACCCGTTCTTAATGCCAGCATTGAATGCAGAATAAACTGTGTGAGTCCTATCGGCTTATTTCATGTTACAGATTTGTAGATTTTCTTAATTTGTTTAACATCCCAATCCGGATTACCAAAATTGCATGTGAAATAAACTTTGCAGTTCTGCCTTTACAACACTCCAACCTACAGGACCAAGCAGATTTGTAAGTCTGTAAATCTATCTTCTTAACGTGGCTGCATTCAGACTCTATCGACTTAAGAGCCTAGATGTCTTATACGTTTTCGGCATTCTTTACATACTTCATGAAATTGTGTTTAATATTTTAAGCCATTTACACTCCACATTTTTCCACAATATTAAGATTTTACCTACTAAGCACACGTGATAGTCTTCACAGTTCACTAGACACGTGTGATTATCTACTTCAACATAAATACCCTGTTGTATTTTAAAGGATTATTCTATTTAAAAACCACCAGTAAGCACAAATTTGAACAAAAAAACACATTCAAACCCAAAAGTTAAAATTGTACTTTCTTTTTGCCTTTTCATAGAAGCCAGATAATGATAATTTGGGCTGAAACACTTAGCTCATTGGTAAATGTATAAAATATGAACGAAGGATACAAATCGGAAGTAGTCACTGCTAACAAGATCGCAAAACTGAGAAATCTATATACTCTTACATATAAGGTAAAATACAAAAGGAAAAGGAGATGAAGAGAACAGAACCGTGTTTCGAAGATGGTTAAGAACTAGTTGGTAAGTAGGCTAGGTAGGCTATTAGGGAGAAAACTGGCATTAAAAAACATCAGATGTTCGACTTAGAAAACAAAAATGAGAGGTACAGCTGAGAAATAAAAGAAATGTATGGCAAACAGCAGATAAATTAGAACTAAAATTTCATTAACATTTTAGAATTTAAGACGAACGTAAGGGATGTATGCAACCGAAAAGTTAGTGTCAACAAACACATCCCAGATATTCTGTAATGTGAGTCAGCAAATATAATTATTGCATAAGTTATGCGATAAATACTGTATAAGATTACATAATGAATACAGTTGGGGTTTTAAGTTATTTCTAATCAATTATTTATTATTATTTAATTATTATTTAATTTTTCCTAATATAGAATTAATAGTTACTTTATTCAGTTAGTGAAAAAAAAGACAAGTGTACATAAAACAAATTACATTATAACAGAAAATAATCGAAAGTATGTAATAATGAAACTATATAGCCAAAAATAATGTTTTGTGTATTCTAAACATTAAAGTTAGCAATATTCATAAATTTGGAATTAGGATAATTTTTGTTAGAATCTATAATTTGTTAATGGAAACATTTAATTTTACGTAATATAACATTAAATAGTTTACGTCAGCACAATCACTTTATTACTCAAAGTAATTATAGGGCTACATGTTTCGACTATAGATTTGTCATCTTCAGGCTAATCTGTAGTCGAAACATATAACCTTATAATTACCTTGAATAATAAAGTGATTGTGCTGACGTACACTATTTAATGTTGTATTACGTTACAAGCACATCGTGATGCTACTATTCAAACTTCATTCTACTGTATAATGTGAAGGTCAGATACCCTGATGGTAGCTAAGTAAAGAGGAAAAGTATTATTTGTAATTTAGGGTGACGAATTGCTGAATGTTTTTTGTGTAATTAAAATAAATTTTGGGATGGTTTTTTACCTTTACATGCAATGAACGTTCTACGATTAAGACCAGACAGCGATTTCATTTGTTTTCAGCAATATGTTGCGTAGTTTATGTAAAAAAAACATATATTTTTTATCCCCTGTATCTATGTCATACTTGCCGACTACATAATCAATACCCTATCTTCCTTCATCAAATTCCATCCCTTGGTATCTGTGCTATTTCTAAATTGTTCAGTGACTCTAGTTAGACAGATTTGCACAATAGTACAATAATTTAATGACATTTTTAAACGTCTTGTTTGAAGTTTTATTACCTGCGGCAGGGACTGGAATTTTATTAAGTAATGTTGACTAAATTTTATAATAATCGTTAGCGATGCCCTTCAAACATGCTAATGTGGCAATTATCTGCACCTTTTCTAAAAAAATTCTCAACCATTTTAAAACATAGTGTACTTTGAGAAGTGAATCTGCATCGAAGACTAACTTACTGCTATTTCAGACAAAATACATCCCTTTGTGTTTCTAATACTCAAAATAAAATGTTTTTATTCCGTCCAAACACAATAATAACATACAATCATCAGCAGCCTAGTATGACTACAGGTTTCGGTCTTTTCTAGAATACTTTCAGGCCAATATTTTCCAGTAGAAGGCACCGATTGTAACTTCTATTGGATAATATTGGCCTGACGATGGTCTTGAAAAGATCGAAACATGTGGCTGTATTATAGTGCTGATGATTGTATGCTATTGTTGTGTTTCGATGTAATTAAACAAATTTATTCCAACTTACTGCTGTTTGCCGTGATCCCCTCTTCAGTCTTAGCATGGCTGAAGTTTGCTGAAAAGCTTCCGTGACGTTCTGTAGGACTGGATCATATCTCATATAAACAGTAATGAGTTAATTTTGATGGCTTTTGGGGTTGATTTTGGTAAATAAAAAAAAATATTTTTGTTGCAAGATGCAGCATCTGGTTCAACAACATAACGTATTCTCGAACCTTGTTTCGTTCTACCATAATTTTAAAACAAAAAATGTTACCAAGCAAAGACTTATATATTATATAATAGGTCTATTACTGATATACAAAAAAATTTACTCTCTTTAATATCTTATGATTTTTGTTCATACATACAAAGTGGATATAACCAATCTATACCTCCGTATATTACTTGCAAAGACTCTGACCTACGTGCTGCCCTCTCTTATCTCTGCTGTGACGCCTTCAGAGAACGAGGTGGTCATTAAACTTGCCAGCAGCGTGTTGCCTTTCCCCCGCTGTCAATATACCCCTCATCTCAAATCTCATCACTCATAATCATGTGGCGGCCCTCTAGCTCGTCCATCGGCCCTAAACTCACCGGTGCGCTCCAACCACATCACCACCACATCAGAAGCAGTGTGCTCATGCCCTGGTGTACAATTATTGCTCTGCTTGGCAAGGAACCGCTACAACATGCTTCAAAACGTGGCGCTTCACTTTGCTTCCCGATAGAACAACTTCTTAAGAAAACCTATAACATAACTCGGTACATATCTTAATGTTAAGTATTAATTTGGTCTTTGACACTGTCAAATCCGATGCTTGTCTATATCTGAGATTGATATCTTTTTGAAATATGACCCAATATTACCCTTATCAATAAATAGTGCTGGAAAATAAATGTGATCAGGTTTGTTGATTAGAAGTAATGTGACATATTTCGCGAATTGAAGTATTAACTCTTTAAACGCCGAGTTAAATCCCATCTGCCCTTTCCTAGAATTATTCGAAGCTCACCATATTCTCCACGTTAGCAGGTAAAGGGTTAAAGCATTGATATGAAATATGCCTACAGCCTGCGGTTATATAAAACCTGCTTTAATTGTGCGTCGATTTCCAGAAAATAATAACAACAATAGGCATTGTATCATCGTCACTTATATGCTTGCGTCTGATTTAACGATGTTGTTATATATCAGTCTAGTAGCTATTATGTTGTCATCATCATCATCATCATCTCCTTTATGCAGGGTATTTATACTTATATTCCTGAGACAAATTATGTCCCTAGGGAATTCAGTTTTGCAGCTATTCTGTTGTTACTATTCATGGTGCTTATATCGTTAGTTTCAGTGTTGAATCTATTGTATTTTTACATTAGTACTTTCCGAAGCATGTGTGCAGTGCCCAATAAGGCTGTTTTCTGTAGTTTCTTGACTTCATGTTTTCCTGGTATGTTACTCACGTATTTTCTAAATGACCTTGAAATAGTACCAGTCGCCCTTATTTTTACTGGTATCACATTTGTTTTTAATTCCATATTATTATTATTATTATTATTATTATCATCATCTCCTTTATGCATAGTATTTATACTTACATTCCTGAGACAAACTATGTTGCTAGGGAATACAGTGTTGCAGCTATTCTGTTATTATTATTATTATATAATGCATGCCCGGAAATTAAATAGACAAGTTTTGTAACTGTTACCAGTCCCGCTCACAATTTCTTTCCCTCACGCAAGCTAGCCTCTCACGTTATAGAATCTCGTATAACTGACGGCAATATATAGCTGTTGTGATGCTATACATAAGTAAAAAGTTATCGGAAATATAGACTTAAATTTTGCTTAAAACAAGTCTCTAAGAGAAGGAGAAATAAGCTTATTAAGCAATTCAGTCTTAGTTTTCAAATATTAGAAATAGACCCGTAAATATTAGCAGTGATTTGGAGTCGATCAAGTGAAAACATTCGTTACAAGAAATGTTTAGAATACTCTACAGTCTACATTAATAAGAGAAATTATTTTAAGCCCGTTGGCCATTCTGTTCTTAAAGAATTCTTTAAGATTCACTGCACATGCCTTGGAAAGTGGTTCAACACGGGTGGTTATGCGTTAATAATCACAACAAAATAGAGCAACTGTTGTGAGGTATTTACAGAGTAAGTGATACTTGTTAAAGTCACATGAACGTTGGGCAGCGAAGTGAATTTTACAGTTTAAGTTACACAGGTGCAAAAAGATAAATAAAAAAATGTTTATATAGTTCACACACCGACAAATGCACTATTTATTAACTTGGTTAAAAGTTTTAAATTTACGTTAAAATACACAATAATAATAAAAATAATAAATCTAATTCTGCACTTCAAACAACACACATCCCGCTATAGGACATGCTGCCACATCACATAATTTATATAACGACGTAATTTTACCGGAGTGTTTTAACATATATATATATATATAACTTTAGTTAGGTACAGATAAAGCTCCCCGAGGATGGTCATTAAAGACCGAAACATTTACGAGCGATAATATTGTGTACTTTAATGAAAATTTAAAATTTTTAACCAAGTTAATAAATAGTGCATTTGTTGGTGAGTGAACTACGTAGATTTCAAAATGCAGGGTGCAAAGATAAAAAAGTCTCGTTTATATTTTACTGAAATTTTTCAAAGGACATTAAGCATATTGCACCTACTGTTAACTTTTAACTTGTATATGATTATTAAAGAGGTATATAAAGATGAAAACGAGGACGGATACAAGACAGGCAGCGTAAGTATGACTTAAAACTGAGGCGCATTCGTGCAGCCATTGTTGCAGTGGGCAAACAATAAGTATTATATATTGTGGGTGTGTGTTTGTAGCTGTAGGAATCCAGCATGTAATGCGCATGTCATATTATCCTATGTTGCCTGTCTGGTTACACATTATTTTTCCACATTGTCCCACAGACGGCATGATTTTCGATAAAAGTTACTAACTATAAAATATGTTTTTGGATTTTCTGCACTATTTTTGTCTGAAATAGTTCTCATTCGTCGAAAAACTGAGCGAGATATAATAAAAAAAAATATGTATGTCTTCATGTAAAGGACACATCATTCTTGTCAGATTATAATGAAACTTGAATTTTCTCGACACGTGTTTAAAAAATACCAAAATTACATCAAATTTCATGAAAATCCGTGCAATGAGAGCTGAGTTTTTCCATGTGAATGGACGAACAGACATGCAGACGAAAAGACATGAGGAAGCTAATCGTCGCTATTCTCAATTTTGCGAACGCCCCTAAAATCTTGGGAGACACTACTAGCTGTAAGAGTGTCGGTGTAGAATGTATAACATTACAACCGGAGACATAAGTGATTTTGTACTTGAAATGATTGGAGTGGACTGACACAAGTATACATCTTCGTCATACTTTTGTTGTTATTTGTTGTTGTTGTTTTTGTTTATGCTGGTGGTGGCGGTAGTGATAGTCGTTTAAATATTAGTCGTCGTATTAGTAGTAGTAGTAGTAGTAGTTGTTGCAGTGGTGGTGATTGTGGTGGTTATATTAATGATGGTAGTAGTATTTTTCATTATATTATTATTATTAGTAGTAGTAATAGTAGTAGTAGTAGTAGTAGTTGTTGTTGTTGTTGTTGTTGTATTTGTTGTTGTGGTGGTGGTGGTTATATTCCTGGTGAGGATAGAGGATAACTTGACTCAATCTATCGTGGTTTTTATCAGTTCCTGCAGGCAAATTCTGGGCTTCGCTACTTTGCGTTCTATTCCTTCAAAATTTCTCAAAACCGTAATTGCCCGATCATGCTGCCATCTGACGATTAAGCTACAATCAGAGATACGTTTTAAAGCAACAAATATCAGCCGCATGTACTGGTTAAATGTATTGTGGTGTAAACCTCCAGCGAGAGAATGAAATTCAAATTGTATTCAGACCAAACTTGTCCCTGTCAACAGCGCTGGACTTCCAACTAGAACATCTTAAAGACAAAGGAACTCATCACCAAAACATTTTCAATGTATTTTAAAATAAGAAGTACTGAATTCAAATTCTATCTTTCAGGAAACCAAATCGAAACAACCCCTTTATAACAACCGCCCGTGCGGAATTCAGTAAATCAACTTAACTCTTAACAACCGATTTACATGGTAATCGCACTGCAATAAGTTTAGTCAAAATCGACCTGAACTATCTTCTTACGATCTCTATTAACATAAGACGATGAAATTTCATCCGAGATGTTTTCATTTCATTTTCAATATTCTGGAAAGCCAGCTCTGTGGAAGCAATTTTTTTTAGCGAAAAATATTTCCCCCTCTATCAAGCTGTGTTCTTGAATAATTTATTTTGAGCATTATTATTGTAACCATAGATGGTGCTTCCAAAACACACAGGAAAGAGAGCGGTGTGGGGTTAAATGGCTGCAATCAGAAATAAAAATTACTTGAATGTTTATGGAAGGGTGGAACATAAAAAGTCATCTCTTGTATCCATAAATAACTTCCAACTGCCGAAGGCCCAGAGATTTAAAAAAAAACGTGGTAACTGCTCGTAGTTATGCATGTTTCATTTTTGGTAACTTTATTTGAATATGACTGTAATCGTAAGTCGAGGCACGGGTTTGGATAATTGGGGTTGAACTCGTTCCAATGGCATTTTCCGCAGTTATTTGGATGTTGCGATGATAACCATTACGTCCTTCTCTAGTAATGTAATTTTGTTGTCCTTTAGAAAATTATGTATTGACACAAAAATGGTCCAATATTTGTCCGCTGCAAATGTGTGTCACGTCGATCTTTAGATGCATCATACTCGTTGTGTTTTATTTACAGTTAAATAGGGGTTCTTTTGAGTCAAAACATAACTGTCTTGTGTTGTTATCTTTAGTTAAGCTGACGACATGTTTCGGCATTTCCACTGGGCCATCTTCAGGTCACAAGATATATAATTGAGGAGACTGTACAATGTGAATCATAAATAAAATAAAGTGAATCATAAAATAGGATATATATATCTAAAATTCAACGGGAACAAAAACAGTTGCAACAATGAGATTTTTAACAAATAATTCTGTGAATTGTTTGTTAAAAATCTTATTGTTGCCACTGTTTTTGTGAAGACGACATGACACACAATTAAATAGGGGTTCTTTTGAGTCAAAACACAACTATCTTATGTTGTTATCTTTGGTTAAGCCCAGGACATGTTTCGGCTTTTGCACTGGGCCATCTTCATGTCCCAAGATATATATATATATATATATATAATTGAGGAACTGTACAGTGTGAATCATAAATAAAATAGTGTGAATCATAAAATAGGACATATGGACCTCTAATTCAACGAGATCTCTTTGTGATTGCCAGTCAAGGCCATATCTACGAATACGAGAAGGCTAAGAGGAAACTATACAGCTGTAATACTAATATTTACTTCAACCGGGCAGTATCTACATAGGAGGTTAATTTCAAATTATGCGAAGACAAAAATCCCTAATAATTTCCCTGCTGCGAAATTCGCGCAGCGGAAAACACAAAAACTGCGAAATTGAACGACAATGGTATTCGTTGAATTTGAGATACATATATCCTATTTTGTGATTCATATTATTTTATTTGTGATTCACACTGTACAGTCTCCTCAATTATATATCTTGTGACCTGAAGATGGCCCAGTGCAAAGGCCGAAACATGTCTTCAGCTTAACTAAAAATAACAACATAAGATAGTTGTGTTTTGACTCAAAGGAACCCCTATTTAATTGTATGTTATGTCGTCTTCATAAAAACAGTGGCAACAATAAGATTTTTAACAAATAATTCACAGAATTTGACTGTTACATATATATTTGTTATACTAGCAATAATTAATTGTACATTATAAATAAGATGTTAAAGTTAATGGGGCTGAATATTTCTTTGAAGATTCCTGCGCACCTCTGAAGTTCCGGACTGAAGGAGGTTACGCAAATGGCATACATAAACTTTCAGTTTGGACATCCCCGTTTTGTTGTATAGAATTATAAATATAAACCATATATAGTCAAACACAACTCAATTAATGATTTTATTAATGGGTATCTCTTACATTGTTTCGTCCAACGACATGTTTCGGCTCTAGTTATGGGCCATATTCAGGGTCATTACTTTTCTTAACAAGATAAAATATACATAAATTTCTGTAAGGATATAGCAGTAATAACACAATTATTATCAGGTCTGCATAACTTATCAACTTATCAACATCAACTATATGTTTCGACCAAATCTGCTGTGGCCAACATCAGGTTGGATACAATTTATCAGAGAAGCTATATAGATATGATATAACACAGAACAATTATTAGTATTAGTGTAGGTAAGGGGACGAGATCTGGTTTACACAAAGTCGGTGGGCGTGTGTGCAGATGGTAAAGAACCGTGCATGTAACATATGTTATCCTCTTTGTCTATGACAACGTAATGTACGTGCCGAGTCGGTTCATGACCCGTGGGGTGCGGTAGGCCTGGGCCGATGTTTGGTCCTGTGGTACAGTATTTTCTTGCCTGTGGTGGGGGCTGAGTGTCACACCGGTCTGTTGTTGTGGCTGTGTAGACATCCTAAGTTGTTTACACAGAATTATTACCTTGCGTTCTAACAAACACAACGGGGATGACGATCCTTGAAATTGATACCTAAATTTATACAACACCTAGAAAATCATCTATGTTTTAAATTCATCAAATAATCTGTAAATGATTAACGGCAATAATTAAGCTTTGAACTTTCAAGGAAAGTGCTTATGAGTTTACTGTCTACTGGGATAAAAGGCCGAGTAGTTGGTTAGAGACTGTAGGTAAGTCCGTGCCGAATATCTTGGTATCACATTCCAACGGACAAGGATAATTATTAAGAAATTTTAAAACTAGAAGAAGGGCCAAAATTCATAAAAAAATTTTGCACACTTTCGTGAAGGAAAATAGAGATATCGTGGCTGGCGAATAGAAATACCAAGTTGGCCTATAATACACGTATTGCTTTATCATATGCGTTTAGAAACAGAGTTTCAAGGAACTGACATTATTCGTGACTTTATGGGAGTAAGGAAGAAGAAGAAAGTAATAAACACATAGAAACACCTGGTAACATGGAAGGCAGATCACGAAGCGTGATTTCTGAAAGTGTTGTATTCTTTTAAGAAGGTTTATCTTAGAAGTGCGAACATAGGTGTCAGTTTTATTGGCGCAATATCCTTCTTCATCATGCATACAGCAGGGTCAATGTAGTTCATATCAATCCTCAGAAACAAGAAATGTTAGAATATGGATGCATAAAGTGCATATAGCACTAAGTGAGGGGTCAAACACAGGAAAAAAATTTCCATTTTTATATAAGCTTCTATAGAGATTTCACGAAAGTTGGAATATTTCTAAAAACGGTAGAACGAGAAATTGGAATTTTGTCTGGTGTATTACCGCCTCTGTGGTCTAGTGGTCAGAGTTTCTGGCTACAGATACAGAGGTCTCGGGTTCGATCCCCGGCGCTACCAGATTTTCTGAGTAGTAGTGGGTCTGGAACGGGGTCCACTCAGCCTCG
>Ga0123352_10015721_pt1 | contig 12048 bp, 5 predicted proteins | sample TergutLab28metaG_FD_89700 | JGI IMG/M metagenome (GOLD analysis project Ga0123352, IMG submission 89700) | Labiotermes labralis P1 segment gut microbial communities from Petit-Saut dam, French Guiana - Lab288 P1 | ecosystem: Host-associated > Arthropoda: Insects > Digestive system > Gut ... | reverse complement strand
TCAACTTCTCTGCGAATTGAGCGTTTATCTGTTACATTCTGTCATGCACAAGGAAAATGTTTCTCTCTCGGGGTGTTTCCTTTCCCAATTTCTCGTTTCATCAATTCTGGAAATCGCATATATATTCATAAGATTTTATCTCTTTATGTGTGCATGTACCGGCCAACACAGTACTTGCAATTGGTGGAGATGAATGGCATTAGGAGGATGACAAGCAGTTAGTAGCCGACGTCTGTATGTCTTCAAGGTTTGAAGTAAGAAAGAAAAGTGTAAAAGTCACATAATCAGGATCTGGTATGATTAAAGGGTGGATTTTATGAGATAAGCGTTGAAGAAAAACGAGTAAATAAAAAGTTTAATTGTTAAACTTCAAACAGTGATACCCACTGGACTGAAGAGAGCGCAATGGAACATTATGTAAACATATTAACTGATTTAAACTAGGCTAAGGCAGTGTTGTCTTGATGATAATATTGAAATTTCACTTTCTTTGACCGAATAGGTTGACTTCAGCCTTGACGCCTCTGACTTTTACTCATAACATGTTGGTTTTGAATTACGGCTGAAGCTGATGAAACTGTTTGCGGTTTCTTTCGTCTTCCAAGCAAGTTACTGGAAACTAATTTCACAATACGCCATAAACGCTAACTCCTACTCCTTTTTCAATTTACTAATCACTGTCACTAAATCATTCGACACCGTATACTCCTCTGTTACTGAAAATGTCGCTAAGTAAACTACAAATACAAGGTTTTTCCACAGTAACGGGAATGTCAGGTTTTAAAGAAATATTATTGATCGTTGGGGCTGATAAACACTGAAGAATCTATGCTATGGGTAGCACGATACTGTAAATACACTCTGCTTTGCTACTTTTGATGTGCGTGTAATTTATTGACTGTAGTACTGAATTCTGTGCCTCATTGCACAATAATACCCAACTTAAACAGGACTAGTCCACCCAGAAACACTCAGTATAAGAGACATGGAGTAATTCTTATTGAAACTGCACGATTCAAAAGTAAAAAGCTTGAGTCCACATAATGGATTCCCTGGCGTATTTTATTAGGCAGATTTTAGATATTTTTAACGAAATGGGTTACAGCTAGTTGGCTCTTTTATAAAATTCACGTCCTTGCACTTCAGTTCTTCTCGTGTTCAATCGTCATGAATGCTGCAACCTTGAGGTACTGTACCTTTATATGGCATATTAAATGTAGCGCAATATATGTGATCTTCACGACAGGGCTGACTATTTTAATAGTTTGGTTCCATTTAATGCATGTGGAGAATACACTCTGGAACACCATGGCGATTTTCCAAATCAACTGGATAACACCGTGTGGCCGGCAGTGACATCCGGTCACTGGTTGGGAACCATTATGCTGTAGAAACATTTGTAATCTATCATAATGTTATGGTTATTACTGAATCGGCACATTGGAACTGTTCTTCCTCTTGTGCGTCCGTGTGAACTTAGTCTCACAATGTTGAAGGGCGAACCTAGGACACTGGCTACTTTCGCACGGTGATTTAGAGATGAACACTGTAATGCTTTACGTGGCTGCAAACCGCAGCTTCCGCTGCCTGCTGAGAGCGGTGAGCCATGGCTAGCAAAGAATCGTGTTGTTTGGTCACACAGCTTAAAGCTTAGGGTGACCGGAATTGGAATAATTTCAAAATAAGTTCTGCATTTGATACAGCTTTGTTAATTAGCCCACGAACAACAAGACTTCTTACATGACAATTTGTAATGTTTTCTAACATGGTACTTTTCCTTGAGTTACTTAACACATTCTTAATTTATAGGAAATCTTTTTATAAAAGTGGCATATTCCCCCACATGCATAGATAATTAGAAAGTCTGTATGACTGCTATTATTTTTCTCGGTATGTACCGCTACACGTTTTGGCTAAAATGAAAGTTCGGCCTGTGGAAGCCAAGTTGTTTCTTGCAGTCAGGCGGACGGACAGACTTGACGTAGCTAATAGTCGCTTTCGTAATATTGCGAACGCGCCTAAAAACTGTTATCTCGTCTGTCGCCTCAATAATGTAAATAAAATTGTTGCCCATATTTATCTATCTGCACATACACAACCATAAAACAATAACTGTGCCAAAGATGTAGTAATCTTCTGTCTAAACATAGGTTTTTAAAAAAACTCAAACCAGCTACAAATTTCGGCTCATCGTCACCGTCAAGCTGTCTACAGGAAATTTCCATTTTATTCTTGCAGATAGCCTGATGTTGGCTATAGCCTATAGCCGCAACTTGTAGCTGTTTGGTGCAGTAAATAAACAGTGTGGTGTGTAGACAGAAAAACTTTATATCTTAGATTGTACTGAGTACACAAAGGTGATGAATTGCATGAAATTAATTTTACCAATTTTACGTGCATTTGAAACGCCCTCTTGTATCCTAGGTTGTAAGAAAAAGTTTCTGAAGAGAGAAAAAACCAACAAAATGCAGCAATCAGATGTTTATTGTCAACTTCTGTCTCAACATGTCTCGAGCATCATTATGCCTATCTTCAGGAGAACAAAGACCGTGTGTTACTGCACATGTTGTACTGCGCTGGTTCTGATGGATGTGGTTGGTAGCGGTTGTGGGGCGCAGCGCTGTACAGCGAAACATATTGAGACAGAAGTTGATAATAAACATCTAACTGTTGCATCTTGTTGGTTTTCTCTCTCTTCACACTTTGTTCACGATGCACGGCCACAGGAACCTAAAGCTTAAAATTTTGTGTTGCATCAAAAATATTTGTACCTGACGGAAATGAATCAAATTGTTCATCTAGCATGTTTAATGGCAAAATCCCAGCCTACCAACATTGGATTTCCTATACAAATCACCCGTTGATGATAGGCTTGGATGTGGATATGGTTTAAGAGGTGGGGTAATGAGAGGATATGTCCACTTTGCCGGGATGGGGATAGTTCTTTTCACATTTATGAAATTGTTCTGGCACGCAGAACTGGACAATGCAGTTATTGAAAAGGAAGTGTGATTGAAGGAACATCATTTAAGAAATCTTTAGGGTGAACTAAGGATATAGAATTAACAAATTTAGGAAAAATTTTATATAATTTGATATGTAAACAGGAATGGCGTGCTAGAAAACTGGAAGAGAGATGGAGTGACACGTGTCTTTTGTGAGTAAAAAGAACTCGAAATGCGGTGTGAAATAACGATTGTCCGGGGGTTGAAAGCCGCAAAGGACCTGGTGACAGCGAGCGCGGTCCACGGTTTTAGGCAGGCGCTTTTGTAATGAAGCAATGCTGACTCGACTGATACATATTCGTATTCATGACAGGGACAGAGGACTGAATACGGTGTGCCGATGCGTCTTATGTACATGTGAGATAAAGTACATCCTGAAACGTAATATAGAAACCTCTTCGAAGGGGTCAGTTTTAAAACGGAAAAATGTGACATAGGATAACATTAAGAAGAATATTCCATGGTGAGAATAGGAAATGAATGGAAGGTGTTCGGGATCGTGCCCAGGTTTTGGTGGTGTATAAGTTTCTGGGTCGATTACAGGCTTAATATTTCGGCGTGAAAGTTTGTATGTCATCTGACTACGTTTTTATTTACTGTATTTGTATCAGGTTTCCCTGATAAGCTAACTGTTATATTTATTTGTACAGTACGACCGTTATGATTATATAACTAGCTATCTAGTCAGCTGATTTTTCTGCGGGTGTACAGTTACATATTGCATACTGAAACTGTTGTTTCCCTCTTGTTTATATTTCATACGTGCGCAGCGATGTTTTGCTGTAGAAGTCTTTTATGCTTTTTCCGTTTAATTGTTAGTTTTAGTGACTTTGTGCCTTCTTAGCACATACGGTATGAAGTGATACAGAATTGGCTGTTTCTCTCCGTTTAGATGTCCTATGTACCTTATATAAAACTGTGGAATGTGTTTTGTAAATATTTTGTATTAAGAACTTACACCAGTAGTGGTTAGGGTACATATACTGTGTTTCGTACCAGTCAAAAACAAGTTTTACTTCTCACGAAACTCAAATGGCACTTCTACATATATTTTTCTAAAGAACCGCCTGCCCTAAAAGTAATTTTGCATGTTACTTACAGTATACCTACCATTCACTTCTATTTGAACTTTTTAAAATATGACGTGTACTTAAAGGTATGCAAATAAAAGTTATGGAGGTTTTCACAACAGAAAATGGCGCTTTTGGGAAATGTGACATGACAAAACACAAATAACGTTGTCCCTGTAATTAAGTGCTACGTCATGACGGCACGCAGTGAACTGAAGATAAGGAAACATGCATTCTTCTCTTCGGCGTTAGATCAAGGTGAATGTACAATTTTAAGCCCCAGCCCCTTTATACGCGAAGACAGATTCCTCGGTAGCCGGTGAGCAAGGGGATAGTTGGGTCCTCAGAAATGGTATGGGCGCTATAAGAAAACAGAAAAATATCTTGACCCTGCAGGTAAGGTGAATCAACTCCTGTGTCTTCTAAACCCCAGGATAAACTTTTTACCGACTAGCTGTCAAGGACTGAGTTTTTAAATACTTATACTTGAATTTGGAGTACACGCTTATACAGTACTACGCTTGTTAGCACAAATCAGTAGGTCATTTCACTTGTTGAATAGTTTGAAAACAAAAGAATTGAGTTCATAAAATGAAAACAACCGAAGCTTTAAACTTGGCATTGAAATGTATGTTTTATCTCTTCCAACAAGCCCCTCAGTGAAAACCAATGTTTCTCTTTTTGTATAGGAGTTTTGAAACTAAATATGAATGGAGAGAAATGCCAAACATCACGTTGAACTGAATCAGTAAAAAATTCTCTTTATAATAGTACTAGCAGAGACCCCCTAGGATTTAATTACGTACACTGATAAAGAAGTCCTGGCTCTGCAGGGAAGAGGCTTGTTTTGTTACGGTAACAATGGTCGTAATGTGGTGCGGTCATGTGTTTCTGGGAGAACAGAGAGAGACCTTGCCGTCGGGCACTGCAGAGCTTCTCGTCTTGCCACGTTCAGTCGGACGGAGCCTTCTCCGGCTGAGCAAGCACACAGCAGGCGGAACAAGACTACCAACTCTGACACTCTCACACATCAACGCACAAGACACGTCTGAAAGAAAGAGAAATAAACAAAGAAAGACGGAAGGAAAGATGGACTGGATTGAGAGAGCGAGAAAGGATGAAATGCAAAGTGAAAAGCACACATAAATAGGAGTAAAAAAATAAGTAAATAATAATATTCATGAAGAAAAGAGCTACTCAAAACAATCGATGTCCGCTGTAGTACCAGTGAGGTGCGGAATATGCAGGTACGGTCCCTCATTCAAATAACTTCCTTGGCTGAAGATACTAGTCGTTTTCTTCAGTGCCTCTACAGTTATTAAGGGATCCGTAATCTTGCCAACGATGTTTTTGCCAATAACCATCTCTAAATATGTTGTCACCGTTTTACGTTAAGTAGCCTGTCCATTTACCAAATCATCGTTAAGAAACACTACGCACTCCTGTTCGTTCCGCTGTAATGTATGCACATGACATGCTCTGAATCTGATCGCAACAATTACGATCGTAAACCCTGTTTTTTACTTCGAAGGTTTTGGGTCTGATGTGAACATCAGAATACATCAGTCAGTCCAGGTAAATGCCGGCATAGTACCTGAAACTAGACGACGGCCTACTCCTTGTATATCCTTTCCAGTTTACGATTTACTAAACCTGCCAAGCGTTGATATGTTTCGGCAACATTTATTCGGAATGTGCCCTGTTCGAATCTTGACCAACATAGAGGCAGTCCCGATTGAGACCTTCTGTGGTCTCTCTCAGACTTCCCAGCAGAAATCCGGCTTTGTACTTCTAGTGTATCACGTCAAATTCCAAATCCTTTTGAATAATCCTAGCATTCGACGCTATATAAACTTAACTACTGACAGTGTCAGTAAATACTAATATGTAAGTATTTAAATAACCCATTGAAGAATTCACATTTGTGTGTTATTATAACATGCTTTTTCCTGCAAGCCACAAACACCTCCAGTTTCCTCATTAGGTTTGTGTTTCTCATATGACTGTCATTTGAGAAAGTTCAGTCCAAGTTTGATACATTACATTGCACGTGTTATGTTTCTGTCGATAAATGACTAGGCTAAAGCCTCGAAGACCGAGTAAGCCTGTCCATATCTGCTCTAGAACTCACCCAGCTTCCATTTCAATAGCTGCCGGCGACTTTTACCCGGGAATAAGGCGGTCGGGGCGTGAAGCTCACCAGGTACCTCCGTCTAGTGCCGAGTAGTATAACAATGTGTGAGATTATAAATCCACTGTCTCGTATGCTTTTATAGCATACACAGGAACTACTTTAACTTCAACTTCACCTGTTCCAACTAACTGCTCTTCTGAATTTTACTCCCACTGCGTGCCGTTGTGTGGCTCTTGATACTGTATCTCCAGTACACACGACTGCTTACGATTCTTTTGCTTGTCGAGGTCAAAGTTAGGATCAGAAACTAACTTCCGCTTCAAACTTGTTTTTGTGGATGCGTGTGCGGTGTGTGTCCGTCCGCAAGAAACACTGTACGCTACGAACTATCAGAGGAATTATTTGCTTACTTGCCTAACTTCCAGTTTTTTACCGAAGCATGAAAATCTTGTGGGTTTTAAAATGTAGCCAAGCATAGAAATAAAAAACACGTTTTTCCACAAATTAGAGCACTCGTGTAAAGGATTCAGAATTATTCTCAGATATACATAAGCAATGCTTGGAAAGTTTTGAAATGTGATGCTGGAGAAGAAGAAATGAAGAAGTATTACATAGGCTGATGGAGGACAGAAATATCTACATAAAATAGAAAGAAGGAAGACTAATTGGATTGTTCACATCTTGCGTAAGAACTGTCTTGTAGAACACGCTATTGAAGGAAAGATAGGAGCAAAGAAGTGACAGGAAGAAGGGAAGAAGACGTAAGCATCTACTGAAAAACATTAAGGAAACGAGAAGCTACTGGAGATTGAAAAGAGACGTACTAGATCGTACTCGGTGGACAATTCATCTTCGAAGAGGTTCTGGACCTGTCTTAAGACAGACTACACGATTAATGAATACTTATGAGTATTTTTTATAAAATACGATGTTTTATGGTTTTCTCTCATGTCTCTTATCGAAGGGTGCTGGGAACTAAAATAAATGTAACCGTCTCAGTCTTTCCACTCTCACCATTATTTCGACTTGAAATCTTTCCTCAGAACACAATTTAACTATAGTATCGTTCATCATTATTACCCATCAGCCCCTCACACTTCCGGTTTGCGTAAACAAGCTTTCCTTAATGTTATAATTTGTCAAGTTTTCCATTTTCTTATCGTCCTGTATTCTCTTAAGTAGACTCCAAAGGTCAAAAAGTCAATTATTTCTCCACCGAACTTTCTATTATCTGTTTTAGGGAGGTTTAGTTTCCTTCTACCGACGGTCAGGGAAGAAGTGACCGAATGCCATTGTTTACCACGACTTGAGCGCGACAAATAAAAAATTGTTCCCTCTTCATACGTGCATAAACCATCCTTCCTCCATATTCTTTGACGTGTAACAAATAATTCAGTTCATTTCTTCATTACGTATGAATGTGCTAGAACAACAGCCAAAAGGCCAGTTACTGAGAGACCACAGGAACATGCGAAAACAAGACCGGCCATGGCCTCTACACGTAACGTGACATTAAAGCGCTTCTAATTAAATTGTTTTCCGTGAAAAATCAATGTGTTACATATTGCGAATGTGTCTGTGTTCTGGCCATAGTTATTCAGCATGCACAGCCCATATTTACTACGAAGGATTATATTTTCATCTGTGACCTGTCTGATTTTACGATATTTTTCCACATTGTGTCATAAACGACACGATCTTCGGAGAAAAGTTATAGAACGTAAAATTTGATTTCGATTTTTTCTGCAAATTTGTCTCAAACATACATTTCATTCGAAGAAGAATTAAGCCATATGTTAACCCAAATGCACATAGGTCTCCATATGAAGTATCCATTATTCTTGAAAGATATTGATGAAAATTCAATTTTCGAGACAGATTTTGAAAAACACAAAAATATCAAATTTCATTAAAAAAAATCCGTCCAGTAGGAACCGAGTTGTTTTATAAGGACAGGTGAACGGACATGCATGACGAAGCTAATAGTTGCTTTTCACAACTTTTTGAAAGCTACTAAGTACATAAGTTAAAAACGTACTGAAAAACATGGAAGAGAAATAATAAGAATTCACATCTAAAAATTTCATTAAAGTATTATGATTGTTCAAGGAAAAATTGTTAAGAGCGATCATTGGTTCCTGAATATACTGACACTAGAGTTTCATTAAATTAAGACTTACCTGCGTTGGGCATTTGCTAAATCAGCGCTTGAATGCACCAAGACACAAATACACAAATACAGAAAAATTACCTGACAAAAAAGTGAAAGCATAATAATAATAATAATAATAATAATAATAATAATGTGACAGTAATGGCAATATAACTGAATGGATACATCAGCAAATGTAACAAAACTACTTCAGAAGAATTTCAGACAGAAAAGTGCTAAATTTACCAAAACATTAGACTGTCTACGTAATGAACTGCAGCACGATAGACCTTATGTTCAATCAGATAACAGCACCAGAGAAATTATACCTACAATTGGTCGGCTGTTCCTAATACCAAGAATACTGGAATGGTGTGTAACAAAATCCCGAAGTGTAAAAAGTAACATGCGAAGTTAATCGGAAATGGCATTTGGAGCAAGTAACAGTGGTATCAATGTTCTTGTCAACAACTGGGTTGGGACCTTGAAGGCCCTGTAAAAGAGTTCCAAACTTCTAAACCCGAAATAAATCATCTCCAGCATCTTTCAAAGAGCAATGGCACTTGAAAAATGACACTATCGGAACATTTCTCAGTCACCAAGAATAACTGTAATATTGGTAATTGTTTCGGTGAAACCTGTTATTTTGCTTTACATTGTAAGCTACTGTTGTTACAACCGTCAGCTAAGAGTTCAAATCCTCTTTATCTGTCTGGTGAAAAGCAGTCCCGTTACAGGCCTGGAGTGACCCAGAGGGTTCCAGGAAGCTGAGGTTCCTAGATTTCATGAAAACGGCACAGGATGGTGGTAAGGTTGTCAGCCTTACGCACCGGCCGCCTTTACCCCCAGGAAATGCTCCTGGTACTCATTTCTGTTAGGGGCTGAGTAGACCACAGTGTCTAGGATTTTTATATCAAAGAAAAATATCTGTATGGTGAAGCATTGCGGAAAACGAGTCATGTCTGTTCGTCCGCCTGTCCTCATGCAACAACCCGACATCCGCCGTACGGATTTTAGTAAAATTTCATATTGGGAACTTTACCTAAATTTGTTAAGAGCTTCCGATTTTGGTTAAAATCTGACATAAACAACAGACAATGTTGAACACACTCGCTAGAACTCCTCTGGATAAAGATCGGCCCGTCACAGAAATATTTTCCAGGCAGCACACAACATTCACCGCACATTCCCAGCAAAACGGACGGTCACAGACAATGCCTTAGCCCGCGCATTCACCAAGATCGGCGCGTTTTCTTGTCTGCGCATTAAATAAACTTAAGAGTGGTTTTCTTCCTTATTTTAAAGTAGTGGTCTATTAACACAATACTGCACCTTCAATATACCGCTGTGACTCTTACGTCTACTACAGCTCCCTAGCCTATAAATTTGTGTTCAGCAAGCATTTTCTTTTTCGGTAGGCAGTAGCACTTATATTAGAGTTAAGGTGCAACAGATGGCCCAAAGATCAGATGTTATCCAAGGGATAAGTTTACTGTGCAGTGACCACGTGTTTGTAAACTTCGTCCGGAGCATAAGTTAGTAATTTGGTTTTGTTTTAATGGGCGAAACACCTTCCGCCCCAATGAAATTTACTACAGATTAATAGAGGTATATGTTAATAGCATTGTAATAGTGCAGTATGTCCGAAAATGGCGCAGGGAATTTAATAATACTCAAAATCAATTTCTTCGCGTCGTAGCAATAGTATTACACGGGACGTAGTCGACTGTAAGTCTGTTGTTCAGATAAAGAGGAAACTAGAGTGTGTGTTGCGCAAAACTTGCATAGCCAGATTTCAGATGTTCTGTTTTCAGATCTTTACTTAAGAATGTTGACAAAGAGTACGAAAAGTAAGTCAACAATCGTGCTAGAAGTAGGATATTTGATACTTTGCTTTCAAAGAGTCTCTGGTGGAATAAAAAACATAATTGGACTCTGTTTGGAGTCTTCCATGCGGAAGATCGGACGTAGAACTCTATATTTTCACCTTTTTGCTCTGTGTTGCTATGAACAGAGTCACGATCCCTTGTCGTTAGATTTCTCGACTGAGCCCCTACTTCGAAAACAAAAACTGGTATTTATATTCGGTTACAAAGCATACGCTTCGGGCTATCAAATCAAGAAGAATGAGATGGACAAGACATGTGGCACGTACGTATGTGGAGCAGCGGAGATTATGAAGGGTGTTGGTGGGGATATCTGAGGGAAGGAGACACTTGGAAGACTTAGGTGTAGATGGGAGGATAATATTAAAATGGTTCTTTAAGAAGCGGGATGGGGAGGCATGAACTGGACTGCTCCGGTTCAGGATAAGACAGACGCTTGTTAATGCGGCAATGAACCTTCGGGTTTCATAAAATGCCGGGAAATTCTTGACTAGCTGAGGGTCGGTTAGCTTCTCAGGAACGACTCTGCTCAGTGGGGTTAATGTTAGCTACAAATAACGCGCTATTACTATTAAACGCTGCTGATTTTGGATGTCGCCTTCACAATCGCAGCGAGGCGAGCGGTGAGACAAAAGGAGAATATGCCTCTGTGCTTATAAACAATAGTGAAATGGTAGGACTGTGTGAGGACAGAGAGCACCGTGGCGGTCGAGGTAGTTGCGCAGAGCGCCCTCTCAACACAAGTAAAAGTAAGAATATATTTTAGGCGCTTTCACAAAATTGCGAAAAGCGAACTTTAGCTTCGTCATGTCTCTCTGTTTGATGTCTGTACGTCCGTCTGGAGACAAAAACTCGGCTCCAACTGGAAGGATTTTCATGGAATTTGGTGTTTGAGGATTTTTCGAAAACCTGCCGAGAAAATTCAATTTTCTTTAAAATCTGGCAAGATTAACGCTTACTTTACATGATCACCTATGTACATACGTGATAGGTAATATCTCGCTGAATTCTTCTTAGAATGAGACATGTTTCAGACAAAAGTTGTAGACAACATCAAAACGCAAATTTTATGTTCGATAAATTTTTTCGCGAAAATCGTTTCATTTATGGGAAAATGTGTAAACATATGGTACGTCCAGATAGGCCACGAATGACAATCTAATACGGCCCCATGAGCATTTCACGTTGAATAACTAAGGCTACAGTCACACACTCAGAGTATATATTACTTATTGCTTTTCCACGGCAACAGTAGTAACGCGAATGGCCCTCGATGTTACTTTGTACTTGTAATGTCTGTCTTCTTTCGAAATGCTCTTTGTATTCATATCATGTTCTAGAACGTAGAACAAATTACACTAAAATTTCGAAATCTGAATTATTTTAAATTGTATTTTTGTGACATGCATATATTAGGTCATGCCATCTTAATTAGACTCTTTTAAATTAAAGCAAGTTATATTTTTTCTTATGTTTATTGGACCGTGCATCATCTTGATAGTTGAATAAAGAGAGACCAACTTGATGTCACTTGTTTTTTTATTTCATTATTTAATGTTCAACATGTTTCGGATGTTAATACATCCATCTTCAGGAGCTTGCGACTTATTTGTTGAGCTATTTCATGGGTTGTATTGCTCTGGTTCGATGTGTGTTGGTGTTACGTTGTGGCAACACCAACACACATCGAACCAGAGCAATACAACCCATGAAATAACTCAACAAATAAATCGCAAGCTCCTGAGGATGGATGTATTAACATCCGAAACATGTTGAGCATTAAATAATGAAATAAAAAAGC
>Ga0123352_10015720_pt1 | contig 12049 bp, 8 predicted proteins | sample TergutLab28metaG_FD_89700 | JGI IMG/M metagenome (GOLD analysis project Ga0123352, IMG submission 89700) | Labiotermes labralis P1 segment gut microbial communities from Petit-Saut dam, French Guiana - Lab288 P1 | ecosystem: Host-associated > Arthropoda: Insects > Digestive system > Gut ... | reverse complement strand
GTGGTGCCGAAGACACTGCACAACAGTTCAAAACTTCCAAACCCGATAGAGGGCACCTCCAACAGCCGGTGTGGTGCCGAAGACACTGCACAACAGTTCAAAACTTCCAATCCCGATAGAGGGCACCTCCAACAGCCGGTGTGGTGCCGAAGACACTGCACAACAGTTCAAAACTTCCAATCCCGATAGAGGGCACCTCCAACAACATCCCAAAAAAGCAACAGGGCTTGTAAGATGCACCTTCCCGCAAATTTCAGTCTCCAAGAGCAATCGTCGACAAAATTTGTAATTACTTTGCCACAACCTGTAATTACAAATTAGATGAACGAATGTAACACATAATGGACAGCAAATACAATGATGATGATGGCATTGATGACGATGATGATGGTAAGAGTATGTATTGGTCCCTGTGATTAAGCACAACGCCATGAATGCGCATGGGGGAGTAAAGCTACATCTCCACAAATTTTAAAGCTCAGAACCAGATGTGATAAGCATCATACCCCGGCCGACTTACCGCCAGTAACTAATGAACAGGAGACTGGGGGGAGGCCCCAGAATTTTGGAGAAGAGAATAATATTTTGCTCCTGCAGAATATCGAATCACGGTTCCTTGCTTGTCCAGCCCGTTGTCTAATCGAGACACCGACTGAGCTATCCTGGATGAAAGAGAACAACAACACACTGGGATCAAGTCTGAGAAATACATAGGACGACGGTAATATGACACATGATGGTGGCGATAACAATGGCTATGTAGAAGAATGTCCTGTACTTATTACAACGAAGTAATGACCCAAAAATGTTTGTGTAGGAAGCTGAAGAGATGATGATGATACGTATTCTATCTAACGACGCCGCCAATTGCTAAGATTATATACTATAGGTGACAGATTAATGAATGGGTAAGGAGCATTAGTGGAATGATACTGACGGGCACAATACTGGCAGCAAATCCTGTCCCACTGCCACTATGTCCACCTGCATGTCCCACGTGGACTGGCCCTCTGGTGTACGTCACAACCGAACATCGCATCGTCGCAGAAATAAATGATGACTTTAACACTGAGGCGTCACTGAAGGAGAGTTCTCAAACCTAATAACATAATACCATCTGATATTTACATGCATGTTCGGTTTCCACTTATTCACCGTCCGCTGTGTTTGTAATACGTAGCACACAAAAGAAGTATGAAAATAGTTTCGTATTTTATTAAAATGTAAATATAAGTCACAACGTTTTTCTACTAAGCAATCTGTATTTCACGTATATACGTCATTAAAACATGCGTGAGAACAACATATCGACGGGAAACCGTAATATGTCCTTTCATAATACTATTATTTCGGTCACTGAATTTCTATGGCCATGCCTCTATGGTTATGACTAGTGAAATGCATGTTGAAATTCATCGCGAAAAATTGGCGAACCCTCACCTCTAGTTACAATTTCCACAGACAGCCCTTCCACCGATCTAGTCATATATTAGAGCCCCTGAGAGCCGCTAGAGTGTCACGATTTCACTGAGCTACGCAGTGAAGCTGAATAATTGTGAAGAGGAGGAGATGAAGAAGAAGCACCGATGTTTTGTCCATTATCACCAAGCTGTTCAAATCGAGGACAATGAGATGGGCGGGGCATGTGGCACGTATGGGAGACACGAGAAAAGAACACAGGGTTTATGTTGGGAAACCTGGAAAAAATACACCGCGTAAAGACCCAGGTGCACAGCGTAAGATATTACTCAAATGAATCTTAAGGAAACAAGGTGCTCCCTCTACTGAGCCACAGCAATCCAGTCCATAGCTCCCATCAAAGTCTTGAAGATCCATTTTAATATTATCCCCCATGTACGCCTAGGTCTTCCAAGTGGTCTCTTTCCCTCAAGTCTCACCACCAAAACCCTGTACGCACTTCTCCTATCCCCCATACATGTCACATCCTCCGCACATCTCATTCTTCTTGATTGGACCACCCGAATAATATTTGGTGAGTACACGCCACTGAGCTGCTCGTCATGTAGCCTCCTCCAAACCCCCGTTACCTCGTCCCTCTCAGGCCCCAATACCTTCCTCAGAGTGAGGGACAATAAAATATCTATGACAATAACACAGTCGTTAAACAACATTCTAATCATCACATTGTATCACAAAAATTTGTAACGTCACAGTGTTGTATGACCTTTGTCCTACGCCACGCCTTTTTCAATTCCAAGTTTTATTCTGAGCGCGAGGTATAGGACCAACAGGAATATCAGTCTGTTACAACGGCCACTGATTGCAATGGAGCTCCCACACAGATCTGCAAGAAATTAACTAGTTTACTAATTCCGCTACAAAACGCAAGGGTAAAGAACCACACTTTCTAAAACAGAAGGGGATGTTAGAAGAGCCCTGATCATTTTATCCGATAATTAAAAAACCCCGAAATTAAATAAGGCTAATGGTCTGAAATGTATGGGGGTGGTGGGCTATTTGTACACCCACACGGATCCTACACTTACTCTCGTGTTGGAGCCCAGTAACATGGCATTAATGGAACGTAATCAGTAAGCTTATTTTACAGTTGATTGCTTAGCAACCAGCGGCAAACAACGGCGTCTTTAATTATCCTGCACGACAGACTTTGAACACTCGATAACCACTTCCCCTTCAATTCTTTCGTTAATGACGTTGCTATCCTACTGAGGGTGCACACGTGCAACAAATTGATTTGACAGACTCAAGAATATGGCTGTGACGACAAACATTACAGGCATCTTGCCGTCTACGGCATGTGAATGTCGCAACTGGCAATAAGAAATTAGGTGGCGACTGTAATCGGGTTTCTTATAAATGGTGGTAATTTACTGCACTTAGAAACCACTGTAACAGAAAAGCAAACGGAATGGAAAGGAGGCGGAAATAAAGGGCGAGCGAAGGAAGAAATGGCACACAGAAAGAAAAAAATACAGAGGGTTGGATCATAAGTTATTTTTGCTTCAATGCCACATAAAGCTTGTAAAAAACTGATAACATAATTATATAGTAATGCTAATGAAGTTCTTAATACTTTCTAGAATTTGTGAAACTACGCATTTTCTTTAAATATCTACACGCATCTTTACTTGTATTTTTAAAGACATGTATTTTATACCTGGTGATGAAACACGCACCGCAAAATGTAGCATACACTGACGAGGCTAATAAGAATTTGCTGTGGTTGACGGTAATACATATAATAGTTACGTAAACAACACTCGACACAACTAAGCGTATATGTATTGATTATGTATGTATTATTTATTTATTTATCAGAAACACAATGGTATGTCCAACCTTAAGTCTGTAGGTAATACACACGTCAATAGTGAGAAGACCGCAGCTGCCCCATCTTTAAATAAGAACCATGCCATGAAGACGTATGGGGGACTGATGTTTAGTTCCAAGCGTGCACTAGATGGAATGGTCAGCTTCAAGTCCCGGCTTTAGCCCCGAGGCAAGTGACCCCCACTCCCGACAGCTACAACGTTGAGTTCAGCTCAAAACCGGGAACAGAGAACCGACACCTGGTCGTCCAACCCTAACCTAGACACTATGCTCACTGAGCTACAGCAGCTCCTACAAAGAGTAATGAGTGTCACGGGAAGTTAGAGGGGGGACGGCTTTATACACAAAGCAATAAACAGAAGTGTCATTTCTACAAATCTCCACTGCAGTAGCTGATCACGTTTTCAAACCCATACAAGCCTCTATTCTGTTACATCTCATAACCAGCTTTTAAATCCAAACAAATTCCGTTATTGAAGATTACATCCTGCTTCGTTCTTCAGGGCAAAAGACTACCCTGAAGTTAAAGGAGGCACGTACCTGCAGAAATCACTAAATTATTACCAGATTATGTGACGTCACAACGCAGAATGCCGCATTCCTCACAATCACCGCTCTGCACGTCACATCTTTCAGCCTCTGACACTGCTCACAAAAAAAGGCAGGGCCATACACTGATACTGTAGCCTTGTAGTGTACTAGTACCTCCAGACTGTAGGGCCAGCAGGATCCCCAACTGCACATGCGACACCTTATAGAGAATCTCGGGGACTTGACATGATATTTCAGTTCTCATTTGAAAGAACAAAATCCCGGTAGGCTACATTATGCAGATAGGTTTGTTAATGGTGCCTGTATCCGCGTATTTAAGTCACACGTAACGTAAAATGCAGACCCTTAATGTTATGTCAGATAACACACATGTAGTCCTATGCGCGCTGTCATGTCGGCGCCTCCAGTGGACAGTTTTAACTGTGAACAATATGGGCTTCCTCAGTAACACAAGCCCTAGTTGATGCAAACAACTAGCGGTTCTTTTATCAGATAAATAATCTGTGTTGAACATGGTTACTTACTTCTAATATTCAAATTTAAATCAATGTTTGAATAGGTTTTTTTTCTTTCCTACATATTTAAGTCTCGCCAACTTGACAACACGGAGTTTGCTAACAAACTGCGAATACGACGCACCATAAACACGGGTTACTTTATGCTGTAAGGGTAAAGGTAACGTTGTCCGTGTGCATGCCCCCCCATCCCCACACACACACACGTGCGCGCGCAAAACGAAGAGTGTAAATATAGCTCTACTCATTTCAAACTGTAAAACAGATGGGAGTGGTCACCTTCGTGCACCTTAACCTCGGGGCGACAGCCCCCAGAGACAGCATGGATATTTTAAAGCTCAGAAAAATCTCGTTCTACTGCCAGTAATCGAAACACAATTCCTTGGCTGTCCGTCCTTAGCCACGTCACAACACAGACTGTACGGTGTAACGACACGTATTATGAAGTACTGACAGTCAGCATTGCACAGTGCGAGACAGAGAGGGTAAGGACACTCAGAAACCACGCATCAATTTTACTGGCCAGTGAATCAAAAGATTCTGGTATATCAATTTTCATAACCATCCACGAACTTCTCAGAATCTCGGTATATATCCGAAACTTCAAACGGAGATACGTATTTCGACTCCGTATAATTTTTAGAATTCTATGTACAAAATCGAGAGAGAATTCGATCGCCATCACCAGACACACGCAGCAATAAATGTAGCCCTTGAAACACGCACCAGTGTTTTGTATCTGTTTGACTTCCGGACAAATTTATGTCAACGGAGCTGAACGTGGCATTTTCACAAAGGAGGTAGTTTACACGTCCGAGAAGACCGGTGTGCTTCAATTCTGAAGGCAAAGCACACCCTAGAGCCCTAGAAACACGGGGATGTCTCTGATGGGGGAGGCTCACCCCCTCTCAAATCGGACTTGCAAGTCCTCTGAGCATGTTACAATATCCCCCGTGGCCAGCGGGATCTGGACAAGAACAGGGCTGTGTCATTCGCAAGTTTGCTTAAGAGACACATGTGAAATCAAACTAGTCTAGCAGCGAATGTAACAGAGCGTTTATACCTAGTCCGTTACATCTAATACTATATATATATATATATAAGACATAGCTCACGAAACAGCAAATTATATACTGCGAACAGGGTAGGAAAATTCCTTAGTATTCGAGTAGAAACACATCTTTATGATATGTAACTATGGAACCAACCAATATCTCGCCCTGACGGTCCAAATCTGTGTAGAGTTTAGTAATAACGAAGTAAAAGGCTTGACTGATGTAACAGTATATGCAACTAACCTGCCTTTGCAAGCAGATAGTAGGTGCAACTGTTTTAGAAGATACGCCTGTGTGTTACAATCAATTCTGATTTAATAAAATTCTTATTGAGAGGGGTATAAATTTAAATTTAAAAAAATATAAGGAGTCTGAGGATCAAATTTAGGAATGCTAGAAATATTGACGAGAGAGGTAACCTGTCCAATGCTCGGTATTACAAAATAGGGAAAAGTGACAGTAATGATCCAGTTCTTGTTGATGACGTGGATGGTCAACTTAAAGTTCCGGCCTCTTTATTTCCGGGGAAAGAGACCTCAGTACCCACTAAATAGAAGGAAAGATGGGTGGAACAGCGGTTTGGAAGCGTTGGATAAGAGACAAGTCTGTTGCTCCTATCATGTAAATCCTGCAGGCTAGTCACACGTCCACTGATTTATTCACGTTCCAAACCTGAATCAGTTCGAATCAAAACTTAATTCGGTCTAAGACCGTGAGTGCAAAATCAAATTACGAAGTTACTTTAAATCAAAAATTATTCTGGATCAGAAACCTGCACACACACACACACACACACACACACACACACACAAAACATGTCATATTCTTATAATAAAACCAATGAGATGCACTAATTTCTCAAATTTACTTTTGGAATAGAACTCTATATGTTTTCGACAGTTCGCCTGTCCATCATCAGGAGTCTAGTACTGTATACACAGCAATAGGTACCTGTATGACATATACCTATTGCTGTGTATACAGTACTAGACTCTTGATGATGGACAGAAAACCTGTCCGAAACATGTAGAGTTCTATTCCAAATTAGTGCATCTCGTTGCTTTTATTATAAGAATATATCACGATGCACGGTCCTCTGTCAAATACCCCATGTCGTACCTACCGTGCGTTCAGTTCATGCATTTCGCGCTCACGAGGCATGGACCTCTAACAATAACACGGCAGAAAATGTGACAAAAAGCTCCATCCCATGACTACTGAGTTGACAGTGTCTAGTCTACAGGAAACTGCATATTCACCACAAAATGCATGAACTGTATCCCTATTTCAGTCGTCCGGTCATATCTGGGTAATGAAAGTGTTGACCTAATGAAACAGTTTTTCGTTACGTAAACCACTTTGAAAAATTCAACACTCTGCATTTCTTAGTCACACATCTGCGAGCGCCTGCACAAAAACAGACCTGACGTGTCTTCGTTCGTAACAGACAGCGCTGACACAGAGAAATACAGCCAACAACTATGGGCAGATACGTTACAAAACTCCTTCGGTTTCCTTCAATTCTCACCCTTAAGTGTTTTTCTTTGTGTATTTCCACCGCTGCTTAGGAACTGCAAGGGCTTATACGGCGTCCATTTTGAGCATGATTACGAAGGCTTAACTAGAAATCAATTGTGGCGTATCTTCAAATTCTTCCCAGCATTTCGCGAATGTTCATATAACTGAAATAATGTGAAATGCCAACTTGATGCTACAAGGTAATTTTATTGACGTATTCTCAGCTCTACATGTTTCGGGTACATACGCCCATCATCAGGAGCATTAAATGTTGAGTTGCAGCATACGGTTTTCTGCACCGAGTTTGTGGATGCGTGGTGGTCTTGAAAGCCGCTGTGTAGGTCGTGTGTACGGTGCGGATGGTGCCGTCCGCACCATACACTCGAACTACGCAGCGGCTCCCAGGACCACCACCCATCCACAAACTCGGTGCAGAAAACCATATGCTACTGATGATGGGCGTGTGCACCCGAAACATGTACAGCTAAGAATACATCAATAAAACTACCTTGTAGCATCAAGTTGGCATTTCACATTATTTCATGAGGAAGATGCACGGTCAAACAACCCTCAAGTTTACATAACCGTCTGCCTTTTACTGTCTCAACGTCAAATGACTGCATGGTAGTGAATAGTGACGAGTTGAAAGACGCGCCGTGGCCTAATATAAAGCATTATCCGGGCACTGATTTAAAGGAAATAAAGAAAAATATACAAACACCCTCAGGGTGGCCGGTGCCTCTGCCTCGATTAGAAACGGGCGTCATCCGAATACCAGCAAGAAGCGTCACCGCTTGAGAGTACTTACTTGGTGGTCAGGAGAGATATAATCAGGCGGGTTAATTATATTTGTTGACACTTTTTATTTCACGAAACTGCCTCATGTTTGGAGGTTTTCGATAGTAAATGAGTATGTACCGTTAATTAGAACTAGACATGACAAAATGGATGCGCCAGTCTTCAGTCAAACAGAGCGGCCATTATGTAAGCTACAGAAGTACTATAGTGCCCGGTTCGTGACCACGTAATAAAGTGTTTGACCCAAATTTTGATACGGGTCACAATTTTAACATAAAGATCTATCTACTGGTATACGTTTTTCTACAAACACATCTAGCAGCTTCGCCCAAATGTGCGAACTGTACTGAACAGATACAGGATTCGAGCCCTGGCCACAGTACCGCCATTTGAGGTTTCCTTCAGTTTCTATAAACTGCGACAGGCACACCATGACCCATGGAATATTTCAATCCAATCCACGGGGATGTTGTGATAAGCTCATTATTAATAATACAGAGTATTTATGACACGGACATACGTGCGGAAAAAATTCAAAGAAAGTAGAAGTAAAGGTAAATACCAAAATATTAAACACTCGCGTGATGAGATTTTCTGAGGGTTGTCAATGAAGACTAAAAACACACATACATACATACATACATACACACACACACACACACACACAAAACATATATATATATATAGCGAACATTTCGGTCCTGAATGTAAGCAACTTTTATGAACCAGATCAAACAAAAATAAGTGCGGTCTTCCAGTCATACCTCACAAAATACCTAAATCATTTTCCCCTGTAAAGCCTCAAAGGATTGATTCACCGACTGCAGACCGCTACAAATGAAATGTGGGCAACTAGGAAATAAAAAGAACAAGAAACATCGCGGAACGCATGACATGTGTAACTCTCATTCAACCACGCTGCTCGGCACCATACACGGAATGCACCACAATGAACTTTAGATTCCGCCTGAAAGGACAAACGTGACAATTTCCGTGTGGTCACTCAACTATTTCCAGAGGACATTAGTTACAGCAACACTCCATGAACAGTCAGTTAATTAGCCCATCTGATTCATTCTAAAATTAAAGTAACGCCTTGCTTCATGTTTTTCATGTGAAAATTTCATCTGTTCAGATACATAAACAGGCTAATTAGTGCCAAGCGCAGACGACGAGATTTCACGAACGAAACGCGCACGCGCACACACACACACACACACACACAAGCGCGCGCGACAGAAATTAAATCTGCTTCAGGTCTGAAAAGCGGATTCCACATTAACGGTGCATTAACCTCCTAGCAAAATCCGCTTGGTTTAAGAGCACATGTTTGGTTAATAACAGTTAACGTCAAATTTCAGTTGTTATGAAGCTGTCAAGGGGTACAGAGGCAGATACGCTTCGGTCGGTATTGCACCGTCGTACTTTGCCGACAAAATTAAACAACGAACTGTTCAAGATCATGGAGTGAATATTCAGTGAAACTGGTTTCATAGTATCGCTCTATACGAATGGATCAACTAAGGGTTATTAGCAGAAGTCACGGCTACAGATGCCGTGGATTAGCGCGTGAATATTGTATCATTCCCATCAATACGATGGGACCTTGGCTACAGTTCACAATACAGATGCTAGGCCCATTACAGCGATGCTTGAAGTAAATATGTGTAACCTGTTCCACACGACAACTTAAAATTCACTGTAAACTTGGTCATCCCGCTGTGTTTTGTTGCTTACTTAATTTAATTTAGGTTTCAGTCACCACACAACAAAATATAATATCACTTATAATTAACGTTACATAGTATACGTCAGCACAATCTCTTTTATTCTTAAGCAAGGATACATGTTTCGACTAAAAGTAAAAAAAATACTGTGTAACGTTAACTGAATTAAAAGCAGGTCGTGATGCCTTCATTCAGAATATAATATCATTTATGCTTAAATGCAACATATTTCGACTCGGGGGAGTCATCATGAGGCTGCTTTAAAACCGTATTGAGGTGTACAAAGTAACTGTACACATTTGGGAACCCAAATGTGCACAGTTACTTTGTACACCTCAATACGGTTTTAAAGCAGCCTGATGATGACTCCCCCGAGTCGAAACATGTTGCAATAAAGCACAATTGATATTATATTTTGTTGTGTGTTGACTGAAACCTACATTAAATTAAGTAAAATTCACTGGTAAGTATATATGCCCTCTGCTCTAAAATTAACAATAGTATGTCTGTCCTCTGCCAAATAGCGTGGCCTATTTGTTTCGTACGTTACCCATTACTTCCCCCCAAAACATTAAACAACTGGTCTTTCTAACGTGGACAGACTGCATTCCCTGTGAGGAAGGAACTGAAGTTTCATGCACCATAATTGAGGTAAATGTGAGTCTCCAGTTCCATGCTGCTACTACCAAAAGGACGACGGGCGAAGTCTGGAAACCTAAAACAGTGTCGGTCACCTCCACAGAGCCCTTCCCATCCGACTGACCTGCACCCTGTTGTACAACTGTCGTTGAACTTCGAGACTGCTTGGTTCGAGGAGCCTGTTAACTGAAGGCCCATAAAAAACAAACGAGTGAACAACCAACCAACCAATAATATTGCTATTTACTTATATATTTATTTATTTATTTATTCATTCATTCACTTGCACTTTGACACCGTTAGTAAGCCAGACTACAGAATATCGTATTATCACATAACAGTCAATTATGAATGAATCTGGAAGGATGAGGAAGAAAGCGGCAGTGTCTAAATATAAGACAGAATCCAGATATTTACCTGCAGAGAATGAGGCAAAATGTGAGAAAGGACACTCAAGAGCACTGGGAGTTCCGGTCGAGATACGAACCTGCATCCCCCCCAGAACACAAGACAGAAGCATTACTGCTGGTGCCGTTTCGAAACGCCCAACCCCACAAACTTCGCAGCGGTCTCATCTTCAAGGCTCCACATTTCGCAGATAAGACCTATACTTTGAGTCGAAACGTCCAGAACCAAATGCCCAGTGACAAAAGTCACATTCCAGAATAACGAAAACTTTTCTCCATCGATTTAGCGCATGTTGCGTGATCTAGGTAGGCAATACGCCTACCGTGTAGTTAAAAGTAGCTACATCTGGCGGACGAAATGAAAACTGTAAGGCATGTGTTTTTATGTGACACACCGTTCTATCAAGCCAGAAAAGAACAGTCTATAGTTCCAGATTTTCTGTGGCCAAAGGAAAAGCGAGAAGAACAAAGGTGTGTTGCTATTACCCTGTTTATATATTTATGTCGAGGTTATACTTTCGTTTGTTTCGTGCTGTTATTTTCAATAGCCAGTCAAAATACAAACTCCGTCTTTGATCTTTTGTGAGAAGTTTGCTTGCTACGATACAAAGGCTGAATTTCAAATATTTAACATAATGGATCTAAACGAAAAGATCAGTCCAACCCGTATTTTCGGTTCAGTCCGGCCTTCTGCTTGTACGCAGTAGACACCACCCAGCACACACTTGTTACTGAACAAACAGCATAAATACAGTACCGTTATTGGAAGCCATTTTAAATCGTTCACGCCCTCACATTGTTTCACCACGATACATGCTAATGTTATCCTTCCATCTACCCTGATGCTATAAGTTATTTATCTCCTGCAGATACTGGATAGTTCTGTCGGTCTCATGGCCCAACTCCTCTTACCTCCCCTATACGTGCTACATGCTCGACCAATTCGTCTTCGTAAATCACGCTTTAATATTGAATGAAGAGCGCGAAATATGAATGCCCTACTATCTAATCAGTCCCCTTCTTACGTCACGCCTCTTATAACCAAATATATATTCTCTCCACACTTTGTTCTCAAACAACCTACAATCCACGAATTTCCTATCAACCAATCCATAAAGTTTTGCTTCTGTATACTGGTATTGTGTTTAAAACTTATGTTTTCAGGCACATGCGTTAACTTGGCTAACAACAATGGAGGCGGAGGGATGCAAAATCGACCACGCCTCTATTCTGCGTCCCGCAAAACACAGGGTTTTCATTTTGCTGTCTTTTCGCCACCGAATAATCGATACGAAAATATTTCTACTTTCTTCTCTTGCTTTCCCCTCTTCAACTCAGTATCCAAAAAGATATTCTTAGGTAGAAAAAAAATATTGAAGAGGTATCTGTCCCACTCCTTGCCCCCCCCCCCCCAAGTTACACCCGCGGTTTTAAAAAAAAAAAAAAACAACAAAAAAACAAAAAAGGCCTGACTTCAAATAATGCAAAGAAAGTTTGCTCTCCCTCCCCCCCCCCTTTAACCCCCC
>Ga0123352_10015719_pt1 | contig 12050 bp, 10 predicted proteins | sample TergutLab28metaG_FD_89700 | JGI IMG/M metagenome (GOLD analysis project Ga0123352, IMG submission 89700) | Labiotermes labralis P1 segment gut microbial communities from Petit-Saut dam, French Guiana - Lab288 P1 | ecosystem: Host-associated > Arthropoda: Insects > Digestive system > Gut ... | reverse complement strand
CACACACACACACACACACACACACCATTCCATACAACTAGCTTCAGTGTTTACCAAATATATGGTAAATACAGATTTCTGGCCGTCGTCATATTGTTTCACGATGTATTGAAACATAGCACTTGCAAGCGGCCAATTTAGCCGGGACATTTGCTTTCGGCCTGGCGTCGGTACCAAGTTTTACGATGAATCTTAAGTTGGTTAAAACTTCGTTAAGTGTGGGCAGGCATACTGACACCGCGAGCGATAGGAAGAGGTTAAAACGACAAGTCGGTCTGGCTATACCTCTGGGATGGTTACATAATATATTTCGCTGTCTTGTGTTTAACTTGATGCCAGCAGTAGCAGCACTGTCTGCAGTTTGTTTTGGAATTTCAGTAAATACGGATTGCTTTTAGCGGCTTCACGTAAGAGCCTAGGGCCAGAGAGCAGTTTGAGTGTTGGTCCAATCAGCGAATGCGTGTTGGTGGATATTTGTTAACGGCTTGTGAGCGAACTGCCTATTTTTGTACAAAGGACCGGCTAGAGGTCACATATGGCCCGGCAGCTGCTTTTATTGGTATGGTGGCCGGACCAAATACCTCAACTGTCTGACACTGATTTGGTATAGTGGATATTGTAAGTAAATACGGTGTGTGAAGCCGGTGTTTGTGTTTGAGTGTCTGTGGTTATAATGGAAGCGGTGGAAGAGTGTGAATTGTGATGTTTCAGCTATATAGTTTTATAGCTTCAGGTTAGACGGATAGACGACTGCAAGTGAAGACTTTTTGTACCGTACAAAACAGGCGTGTCCAGTTTTGACAATAACTAAGGTTAAAGTACACAACATGAGGGGCAAACATATGTTTGGAAAAGCAGAACGTACGTGACCTACAGTGCCTAAACTTTACTGCAGCTCCTGAACTCTACGTGACCTACAGTGTCTAAACTTGACTGCAGCCTGTATGCGGTAGTTGAGGTCAGTGTCATGCACGTTTTCACACAGATTGCTCAATTGTTGTCAAAGTGAACTTACCGTGTATGAGATTAAGCTTCCCAAAGGACGAGAGCCATGGATTTTGAATACTGTTTTGACCGGTTTAAAGATACATGCTCTTCAGGAGAAAGTGAAGGAAACGCGAGAACGATGAGGGTACCCGATGTTCCGACATGGATTCGAACCTGGTACTTCTACGTCTCGAATACAAACCGTCTGTTCTGTACCAGGCTGCTTTAGCAATGATCGGTGCACATGCACAAGGTTTCAGGTCTCCTTCTTACAGTCTGCGTTACGTCCCCACAGGGAATCATTCACACCTCAAATTCGAGTCTTCTGGAATGTGACGCTGTGTCAGTGAGCACATAGTTTTGGGCGTTTCGTCAGATCGTAGTGCCTCCATCTTCAGGATCAGTCATGAAATGAAGACATTACTGTCGTTCGCAACGTCTGGAATCACTCACCCAGCGACGCGGATCACATCCCAGAAGATATGAATCTTCAGTAAGGGCTCTGTGAGAAGTCGGCTCTTACACTCGGTCGTTCTTGCAGTTGCGTGCAGAGTGGAGCTTCTTTTTATATTAGCTTATTTGAAAAGCTTCGGAGCGTCGATAACTGTTTTTGTTGGGCGTCCTAACGGTTACCTTACACCGGACTAATTATTGTATAATGCGTGCATTTGATGACTCGGCATGCCTTTACATGACTTGATAACCCCTTGTGGCAGTGAACAGTTACTCTGTTCATGGGCGTTTGGTAGCGAGTGTTTGGGTGCAACTAAACGACAGGTCACGTGAGGACGCCGGCTGAGCAGCGGTTTTGCAATCTCTGTGCACGCAGAGCAAATGACTGTGCGTTTACTTTGCGGGCCAATGGATTGGTCGTGGTGCTGCCACTGTTGTGGTCTCCACTTCACCACACCTGCTTCAGCCAAGGCAAGGTGGCACTGCGTCATTGCTACATCAACGTTGAATGACGAGTCGCCATTGCCGATGCCTCGTCGTTAACACAACAAATAGTATGGAAGATGCCAAACAGAACGTGCCGATGCATCGAGCTCTATGCCGACTGCGAGGGTATCCACATAGATCCGCTGGATCCGTGAAATGCAGGTGTGATGAAAGGTAAAGAGGTCACGTGTTCGGGGACTTATCGGACATTCTGCAGTACGCGCTTCGGTGTCACTGAGTCTAACTGTTTGTAATGTTGCTTGTCTCCCGATCTCTGACCTTTATAAGATCGGTATCTGACACGCAACTTGGCAGCCCACTACATATAAGAAAGGCGGTATATTTTAAGCACGCATTACGCCAAATATATTACTCATGCGGTCTGTCTGGCCCGACATGTGCAAGATTTATGACTGTGCTCAGTCTTAAGTCTTCTCTTGATAACAGACTAATCGGATTAAACTTTTCAAAGTCGAATCACGTGTTTCTGTAGTTTAGGTAAGCAGTAATGGGAGGCATTTCAGCGCGGTGCTCATAGCACGCGTGAAGTGCGACAGAGAGGGAAGTTTTTCAGTCGGAGGAGAGAGCACTGCTTTATTCGCACGTAAGATAATAGCCACTTGTATTAACCCTCTAAGGCCCAGTGGTCGCTATATGTACCACCAGTTTAACTTTCAACAATTCCACGTTCTGCCCAGACAGCGTATTTATGTGTTTTGTGTGGATCTGAGAACAAACAGCGATTATTTCCCCATACAGCATTAACTGGCTGGTTTGTATAACCGAGACGGAGTGTGTTTACTGCGCGGTATGGACTGAATCTTTCAACTTCGGGTTCATTTTGTCTTCAGATTTCGTAACGTCTTTGAAGCACCGTGCATTAAGACCTGTCGTCATCAGCGGTACATAATTAAGTGGAAGCTATTAAAGTTATATGAATAAACAGTCGACTGTTTATTCACATACTAATTATAAGATAGCACAACGGATGTGGACCCTCAAAACAGTTAAAGTAGTTTACCCTCGGTTAAAATTGATCAACAATCCACGAGTAAAATTAATTATCCTATTTTTAAATTTGTTAACGTACCGTTCGTAGTGCTACTGATCAAGCGGACGTTCGTGGCCTTCTAATACTACTACTGTATATCTTATGGATCTCTTGCACTACGGACGATATATTTCGATCTTGGGCGTTGATCGTCACAGACTTCCTTCCTTTAAGACTGAGCTTTTCACGGTAGTTTGAAATGAAAAATGCAAACCTTACGACTTCAGGACCGCTGTAGTATTATTCGGACCCAAACTGTCATTACGTGTTGTCTATAAATACATCAAGCTTGCAAGAATTTATGCTGTCCGTTAACACGAAGGGCAGTGTGAACGCACACGACGTTTTGAACTTACTTCTTGTTGAAATTGTGATCACTGTGCAGTCATCCGTATAATGTGACGGTCTTGTCAACTGTTGGCTTCAAGTTGCTGGGCCAACTGCAGGGTCAGAGCTCAAGATACCGGGTGATACGGGGACAATGTGTAGACAGTGCAAAGAGGCAGTAAGATTTGTATCTCAGTTGCTAATGTCCTGCGGTCAGTCAGTAAGGACCTATCGTTGAAAGGAACCCTAAGGTTACTGGGCCTCCGTTGCAATATTTGATGCACACAGAGCGGTGCTACTGAGGTTCTGACGCTGTTTCGTTGGGTCAGTGTTCCGGACGCTTCGAGTTATCGTAGTGCCACCATCTTCAGTGTCCAGCAGTACACAAGCGCTCTGCTTGGACCGCTTTCATCTGTCACAAGGTACGGACCTTCGGCACTGCAATGCAAACTGGAAATGAAAGAAGATGTATTACTTAACCCTTTAGGAAGTCTAATTTGAGAAAAGTCTTTGAAACAAATAATTTCTTTTAAAAACTCTTAGCGCACAGTAATACCGACAATAAAAACAAATACAAAGAAAGCGGGAGTTACCAACTCACTTGTTCACACTGCAAGGAAAAGTGTTTGGGCCAAACTGGAAGAGTCTCCTACAAAAGATTTAACGAACATCTCCAGTCTTTGAAAAATTGTAATACAAGTGCCAAATTTCCCCATCGTTTCCGTGAAAATGGACACACCTTTGGATCTACGGAAGAAATTATGGATGTACTACATCATTATAAAAGAAGGAAGTCGTATGAGTACTGTAGGAAAATATTGTGTGTGTGTGTGTGTGTGTGTGTGTGTGTGTGTGTGGAAACAAAAAGAAACTATCGAACGATAAATTACAATGTGGGAGAAATGTAATTCTTGATGCGACAGAACAACGTGAAAACCACAGATGTCAACCTTTACTGCATTACGTAAAACCATCTAAGACTGTCCACTCAGCATCATGTTGACCTACATTGCATACACACGATAGGCCCAGCAGCAGTAAGTGTGAGTAAGGTTTAGATAACTTTTTGACTTAGTTTATTTGCGTATTCTCAATATAATAATTCGGTATACAATTGCATATTGCAGTGAGACTTATTCCGGAGTATAAATAAAACGCAACTCATTGAATTTCCCCCAAAATTAATAAGGCTAGTCAAGCTTACACTAGAAAACACGAAGGCAAAGGTTAAAGTAAACAACGTACACACAACAGAGTTCGGAGTAGAGAGCGGAGTAAAACAAAGGGACCCGTTCTCTCCTACGTTATTCAGCCTGGTAATCGACACAACACTAAAGAGGCAACATTTCGACGTGACTTAGACAACTTATGGCTTATGCAGATGATATATTGATAACAGCACGTACCAAACAGTCATTAATGGACACATTCCAACAACTAAAAAATAACTTATTGGAAGTTGGACTAACAATAAACGGGAAGAAAACATAGTATCTAAAGTGCGCCAAAAAAGACATCAGGACAGAAAACTTAAATATTAGAAGCTCATATATAGAGCAGGTTAAACAATATAAATACTTAGGGCCCATCATAAATGACACTAATTCTATTGAAGAAGAGGTTAAGGAAAGGATAGCTCTTGGTATAAAGCATACTATGCACATTTAAAGTTCTTCAAAAGCAGATTAGTCACTAAAAGTTCGAAATTAAAATTATATAGAACGGTTATAAGACCAATAGTGACCTATGCGTCAGAAACATGGGTGCTAAAAGAGAATATAATTCAGAAACTGCTAGTCTTTGAGAGGAAAATCCTAAGAGGAATATTTGGGCCTACGAAAGAAAATAAAAAATGGAGGATTAAAAACAATGAAGAATTGGACAAACTGATAAAGCACGGAAATATAGTCAACCACATTAAAGCACAAAGACTGAGCTGGTTTGACCATATACAAAGAATGCCTGAAACCAAGGCAGCTAAAAAGATATTTAAATGGAATCCCTTAACCACGAGACCAAGAGGAAGACCCAAGCATAGGTGGAAGGACAACATCATACAGGACCTTGGTCAAATGAAGATAAAAATTTGGATAACCAGTGCCGTTGAGCAGGCCAAAACCTCCAATTAAAAGAGGTTCAGCGCCTGAAGGAGAAGAAAAAGAAGAAGAACTCATTGAATTAAAATAAGACATAAAATGAGTAATGCAGAAAACTACACGTAGCCCAGTTCTGTCCCCCAAAATCGTACCGATGTCGTTATTTTAATGAAATAACAGAATTACAAATATGTGTGAGGCCAACAGATCCACTGTACTTTTAAGAAAAGCAATTCCAGTATAATAAAAGAGGCTGATCAAATTTAAATGCGATAAAATTGCTAAAATACGATGTTATTATTTATTATTTTTAAATTAAAAAATAGTAGAAATTCTTAAAACGAAAAAGTTATTTTATAACAATAAACCACATTATCAGAGACGTTTATAATTACATAACCCAGGCAATGTTTAATCAAATTTTTGTTCATTACAAATCATAATAACAGTAATGTTTGTAAGAAAATGATCTTTTTTTAAGAAAACAAATATCTATTTACCTTCATTTTACATAATTTGTAATTTTTTGCCTGATGAGGACCTGTTACATTGAAACATATAGTGAAATGTAAAATGGAGCATTGTTTGTGTAATAGAAAATACTTGTGTATTCTGATATATTAAGTTGCAAAGACAAAACCGGATGTTTTCTGTTAAAAACTGTGCATAAAATAACACGTAAAGCTGTATTTGGGAATTTTGTAAAGCTGTGCTGGTGAATTATTGTACTCCCTAGCTGAGAAATTACAAGACAGAGAAATTCTGTACTTTATAATTTGCTAAAGGACTGTCGACTATTTGCAGCAACTGAACACAGGCTGTTTTTTGTATCTATGATTTATTCAGGCACTGTTCTAAATTCACGGGTTTCAGTCATCTTCCTCATATGCATGTACAGCTATGGGCACAGAAATTAAATATGTGTGCAGTGCTGTCAAAATGTTGTTTGTTTCTTTGTTTCTGATTAGAGTACTTTTTTGTATGATAATATGGTCAGTACAAATGATACATTGTCTAAATATTTTCGCCGTCAGGTGCACTGAACTTTCCCAGGGGCCATGTTTTGTCCATCCAATCATTTGAGGTCCATTTCTCACTTCATGCACAAGTTCTACGTTCTGCCCACATAGTGCATTTACGTGTTTTGTATGGATTTCAGAACAAACTGCAGTTATTTTCCTGTGAAACGGAAACTGATCGTTATTGTAGGGTCTTTACATAGTGAGAATTAGAACGCCTTATGTGGAGGCCACGTACGTTCCTCATTCTGGCGGCTAAACTTCTTATGAAATTCGAGAAAAGGAGTTCCATTAAGCAGCAGCCGAGTCGCTTGAATGTATTTAAAGGCATAACAAAATGTTGCCCAATTGTTTCCGATTTGTATAAAATTCTGCAGGACACGTCCTGGCAGAATTACAGAGTGATGGCGAGTTTCCTGAAAATGGGACAGTGAAAATCGTATTTTACTTAGAGGCGTGAATGAAAATGTGTCCTTGTTGCTCTTACTTTCCTATTTGGATGAAATTCGGTATAAGAGACCTGCACTGACTGCTGTTGGCCGTGCAAATGGTTGCATGGAAGACCGAACGTTTCTTATGTGCACGCTTGAAGTTACATTGATGCGTATCTTGTGCAACCGTATAGACTGGAAGATAAAGAACGACCTGTTGAGCCTCTGTGCTGCGGCACGAAGTGCACCATTACACCATTACACTACTACACCATATGCAGTCTCGTCATAACCGAGACAGAAAGTGTTTAATGTGCGGTACGAACTTTGTCTTTACAGAAAGTTTACTTTTAAGTCTTCGAAATTTTATGCTAATCGATTAGTACTAAATTAGACGTGGTATGATGAGCACTCCCGAAGATGCTTACTCTTGCAACACGTAGCTCGATAAAAATACTGCAGGGGTAGCGTCAATATGAAGTCTTCTATTTAGGATACAAATGACCGTTCAGGAAAGATTGCTGTAAATTACGGTTTGTTATGACGCCACAAATTTATAAATAACTTGCCCTGCACACGCACATTCCAAAGCAATGTTTTGCTGTGAACAAATGGCGTGCCTCCTCACGCGCTTGCATCATATATTGTGCTAAATCTCAGCACTTCTGACATCTGTAATGTCACTAACCTTAAATCAATGACACTGTTTCCTATTACCGAATTCTTGGCTGTAACAGTGCGCTTCCTTTTTTAGCAGCAGATAGACGGTAGTAGTGCCGACTTCCTCAGCGAGACTCAGCCTACGCACCACGCAATGTTCTGCAGCGCAGTGAAGCAAGCCGCTGTCTCAGCTGCACCTCTCATGTACTGGCGAGTCTCGTGCCAGAATTTTCATCAGCCCCGCAAAGACCCAGATGGACCCGAAATTTATATTAATATTCAGTCCGTACCGCGCAGTAAACACTGCGTCTCAGTTATACAAACCAGTCAGTTAATGTTGTATAGGGAAATAATCGCCGTTTGTTCTGAGATCCACACAGAACACGTAAATACAGCTGTGTGGGTGGAACGTAGAATTTCTGAATGTTAAGCCTGATGGTACATATAGTGACCACTGGGCTTTAAAGGGTTGATGGTGATAAAGAGGGCCTGAAGGAAACAACACAAAACCAATCAGAATAGTCTGTTCAAACTGACACCTCTCAGACGTAATTCAGTCGTGTCACTTCTGTGTTAGCCTTCTCGGAGTGCCTTCGTATTTTACTGAAAAACGTAAGAAAAGCTTTTAATGCAAAACGAATTAACAAAAGGAAACGAATGCATAGCGTCAAATTGTGGTGTGTTCGCTGTTCGCTATTCGCTCTTTATTACTTCTAGATACAATCAGTGAATGCGGAAGGCCTGCAGCTCCGAGAAGAGGAAAACTAAAAAAATTACGTAGCCATTTTTACATTGTTACATTGCGCTGTATTTATTTACACTTAGCATGGTGCATCCATTCCCTCCAGGCAGTCTCTTCTTCGAACACGACCAGGCCGACAATGAGGTCCATTTACAATCCTACTGGATTGGCCCAAGCGGTTCTGTCCCGGAGGTTAAGAGGCCGGGGTGTGAAACTGATGAATGGCTTCAACCTGGTGCGGAGAATAAAGCAGGTGTAACTATGCCTGTGGTGGCATGCACATAGTGATAGCCAGTGTGCTGTCAATTAGAACCAGATCACGCACAATTAAAGCTTGACACGTGTGACTTGTAACTTTTTTTTTGGAGGATGGGGCTTGTGTGTGTACCGCCTCTAATACTGGAGGACGCGGCAGCAACCGCAAGGCGGCCGGCACTGACCGCACTGGAATGTATATCGGGAAGTGGCGTATGGGGGACATGAACTCCGTCCTTGTGATCCCAGCAAACAACGCTCGTTCGTCGGCTTGGCGTTGCTGTGAGACTGCACATCTGTATTTGTACCTGCGACGCAGATGCGGTTGTTTATTCAGTACGAGTGGCGCAGAACCGATGCATATGATTGGTTTTGTGCGATTGGCACACATTGGAAGGAAAAACAGTTCTGAGTATGTATGTTTGTATATATGTACATACTGTAGAGTTGTGGGGGTTTTGCTGCAGTGTTAGATGTCAGTTGTCGAGGTTTGGCTTGTTTGTTACTCCGTTGTAGCAGAGAACAATCTGTGCCGACGTGCTTTTTTGTACGGAAGCTGCGAATCTCGCCCAGTCGTCTAATTGCGCAAATGTCTTCTGAAATATGACATGTCGATTGGTAAGTGGTGACGTTGAGAAGCTTACTGCCTCCATCTTCAGGGTCCAGGCAGTCCAGAAAGAACCAGTTGTATCAGGGGTGGCCAGTTGGACGAACTTCGGGAGCAGCATTTTTCGAGGCAATCCAGGCACGACAAATTACAATATTTTTCCCCAACTCGGTCGCTTTTAATTCCAGTTCTTCGAACCAAAAGAGGGTATTGGCCGTTCACTGTCCGCCCAGTGTGCATGGAAACTACCTGGATATCACCTTGATGTTTAAACTTGCCCGACCCGCTGGTGGTCACCCCGATCTTGTTTCGCAGGAGGAAGTCTTTTGCGCTCTGCCGTCCGTATCTTCACTGCCACTGACTGACAGCAGCTTCTGTTACACAGCCTATCAGCAGCACCACTGTTAACAGTAAATCACAAAGCAGTATCGCGCACAGCCACTAGAAACAGCGCGCTATACTCTGGCGTTTCCTCGTTTCGTCATTACGAAACTTTGAAGTGGATTTGTGTTGGGTTACCGGGTTCTAAAGGACAGCAACAGAGGTATTTATAAATACTAGCCTGATTATGCCGCGCTGTTTTAGAGGCCCGTTATATGCGTTCCACAAAGGCCAGAGTTGCTCAATGTCTGACACGTGGTGGCGGTTCACTGAAATATAGTTAGTTACTATTGCAGAGTTGTGTGTAGCCTATTTATAGACTTTGTGCCTATTAGTCTGCATGTCTCGTGCTGTTTCTTTATTCACAGCAGTTTTTCGTCAAACAAAGTCTACCGGCTATACGCACGAGCGATACACACATACATTATTAGGACTAAAAATGGATATTCTGAAGAAAATGCTTGCGTAACGAACGTCAACGAATGTGACAAACATTAAGACAGAGTTAAAGAAACAACTTTAAGTTTTACACAGTCATGACTGTATCGCCCTGCTCTGAGGCAGTGTATCATTGGCCGTAACGAAATTGCTGAGAAAAGTGACGACTGTACCTTGCATGGTGAGGTGGGAAACAACACTATAAGACACGAGTTGGATACGCTTATAATGTCTGAAATAAAATGGTAGACAGTGAAGATAACTGAAGAGAATACATCGAATACCGGAGGGGCGCAGATATCACCCACCGGGAGGAAGAGACCCAAGTAGACCACGTAAAGATGGAAATGATGCCAGAAAAGTTCGCCCTGGCAGAAGGACGGCATAGAGAAGAACTGATAATTCGGCATATTGTGTGCACTGCTGTCAGGTACAGGTCTATACGGTGGCACGGCGCCCAAGTGAACAGTGGGAAATTGACTGTACAAGTTATGAAACGATTGGCATGGAAATACGTTATGGAACGGTCCGTCGTCCGCGCTCACGACGAAGGGGCTGTACAGCGATCTTGACATTGGGCAGTTCCAGTCAAGTGTAGATTTGTTGCCGGTCTACTGGCAGAATGAAACTGACTAAAGTGATTAAATTTATTGTCGTGTAGCACGCATGGGCGGAAAAGAGATATTTACAAAACTGTGGTTGGCTAGTCTCACTGATGAGCCGGTATGGACGGACAACTGTCGATGTGGTACAACAGGACTACCGTAGAGCAGCGGTACACGTGTCCGTGAGGGTGCGAAATACGTCAGGAGTTTCTTAATTTTACTGTGAAGTTGAAATATATATTTAATTATGTCCGCGAGTTTTTGGTTGTGCTGCGTTTTGCGTTTAAAGAACTCACTGACGATTTTTTTGTGTAGGCTGGCAAACCAAAGGACTGCGCGCTGCATCTCAGGCTGAGCGCAACAGTTGTATAGAAGCAGCTGACTGACTGCTACGGATTTAACGCACTGAGGAGTTTGTATCTTAGATAGGGTGCAGGACGATAGACTGCAGGATAAGGACAAGTGGTGGGCTGTTTTGAATGCGGTAATGAACGTTCGGGTTCCACAAAACGGACGGAATTTCTCGACTAGCTGAGCCAGTATTGGCCTCCGAAGGACTCTGGTGCGTGGAGCTACTTCTGTGCGTCTCACTGTTGAGGAACAGACTGTACATGCTGCAGTGTCCCAAACGCAACAAGAATCCTGACTGCGGCGTGCATGTGGGCCGGCCGCGTTCATCGTTTGGCAAGGAACAGTTTCTTAGAATTTCAACATGGCACCGCTTTGGAATGCCGCCTCTCCAGTATGGGCCGGCGTCTCCTCATATCTTACGCTGGATGATTCAGAGTTCCCTCGCACGTGTGTTGCAGGCTGTTTTGGTAAGCGTTGTGCAGGCAGTGCGCTGAACTTCGCGTTCATAGCTTTTTGTTTCCTCTTACTGCGAACTGTTTACTAACCAGTTTAAAGGCCTAGCATTACGAAAACTGCGTCACGTAGGGGAAGACTGGACAATAAGGGCCGATTTCATCATTACGTTATCAAGTTAATGACTGTGTACCACAGCTGTTGTCTCCAGTTCCTTTGACTGTTGAATGACTAGGATATTATCTGCACTATATTTAGAGATTCAGTTCGTACTGCGCAGTAAACACACCTGCCCCCTCGCACATTTTATGCTATTCGTACTGTGCATGTGCTGTCATTTAATATTTTAAACCAACAGAAAGCCTAAACGTTCGTCAAGAATATAATATCAACACAGGGAAGATGTCACTTAACAAGCGCAACATTAATGCATAGTTTTTAAATGTTTTAACATTTTAACGCTTATATACATATTTCATAATTAGCAACAATATATATAACAATATCCAAAGTTCTCTAACAACACATCTCAAATACATACGTGTAACCTCCTTCATATATACCGGTTAAAGTTTTAAATATAATGTATCCTGATTGTACAATAAGAACATAACGACACATGCATTTTATACATAGTTATATCAAGAATGTAAGCGTTTGGGATCCCACAGCGCATTTTAAACATTGCTAAGTAAGGATCTGTATCTT
>Ga0123352_10015718_pt1 | contig 12051 bp, 7 predicted proteins | sample TergutLab28metaG_FD_89700 | JGI IMG/M metagenome (GOLD analysis project Ga0123352, IMG submission 89700) | Labiotermes labralis P1 segment gut microbial communities from Petit-Saut dam, French Guiana - Lab288 P1 | ecosystem: Host-associated > Arthropoda: Insects > Digestive system > Gut ... | reverse complement strand
CGATTTTATCACCCGCACAATATTGGGTGAGGAGTACAGATCACTTAGCTCCTCGTTATGCAATCTCCTCCATTCCCCCGTTACCTCGTCCCTCCTAGGTCCAAATATTCTCCTCAACACCATTTTCTCAAACACCCTCAGCTCAGGAAAACGAATTACTGAATATAATAACGCAGGGGACACCGTTCAGTTCGGCGACCGTCAACATTTGACGAAGATTCAAACTAGTGCAAGTTCTTGCAATTGAAATTTGCAGTTTCACCAGTTACGGAGCTTCAGGTTGTCTTCTTATGGGGTGTGACTCCGTGCCGTGCGGTATGTGGTGATGAAACGCTGTTTCGGAACCTGCTACCTCAATTTCAATGACACAAAACGGGACGAATGTAAGTAATTCCTCTGAAACGTTCAGCATATGCCAAACTAAACGGCGTCATAACCAAGTACACCAAAATCGCAATTCTTGTACATATTCCTGTTACATTTACCTCGTCATTCTGTAGGTATTTCGCAGACAGTAAGCCACTGTGCTAGAGGGCTACTAGCAGTTTCTCGCAACAGTCTGTACCCACTCCTTGTGCTATCAGGAAAAAAGCGGCCAGGAATCGCATATGTCTGCCCACTATAAGTGTGTGTGTGTGTGTGTGTGTGTGTGTGTGTGTGTGTGCGCGTGTATATTTACACGTGCCATAACACGAGTAGATGCAGGCCCATGCAAAAGCAAGAGGCCATAAATTTTATCTTGAATCTGTTTGTACGCAACAGTCATGAGAATCTGGCCGTTACAAAAAGGACACACAGGCGTCTGTGAGAGGCAAACAGCACTCTTAACTCAACATTACGGTCTCGCCCTTGGCCGAAAACAGATTAACATTGTTTATAGCTTACATATATGTGCACTCGTGATTTAGTGCACAATAGTGTGTCAATGGCTGGGCATTCTGTGGAAAACGTGTACCTGGAAGTGCTATTGTTTATTTTGGGACTGCAGCTGTGTTAATGAAAGGGCAGAACTATAATTTTTTCTACTGTTTTGTACGGGGTTTAAACTTGGTATTTCACATTAACGGACGAATATAGCCTGAAGGTGTTCGGGAGTAGGGTCCTGAGGAAGCGTTTTGGGCTTAAGAACGACGAGGTAAGAGGAAAGTGGAGTTGACTACATGTGAAGGAGCTTTAAGATCTTCACAGCTCACAAAATATTATTAGGATGATCAAATCAGCAATAATTAGATGGGCAGGGCATATGGCACGTATGGGAGATATGACAGGTTCCTGCAGGATTTTGGTGGGGAGACCTGAGGGAAAGAGACCACTTGGAAGTCCTAGGCATAGATTGGAGGATAATATTAAAGCGGATCTTCATGAAGTCGGATAGGGGCATGGAATGGACTGATCTGGCTCAGAAAAGAGATGGCTTGCTCTTGTGAATGTAGGGATGAACATTCGGTTTCCATACGTGGACATACAAGATGGGCTACCGCCCGATTTTAACAAAAACGCTACTGCAGTAAGGTGTTCAGCAGTCCAGACGTAAGGTTAGGCGGTCTGCAGAAGCAATAGATGAAGGCGGAGGAAAGAGTTTCAATCTCCTCTGGAGGCCTGCCTCCGAAAACACACCCTGCCATTTTAGAACACGTCTCTTCTTCTGTGAGTCACAAATCAACACTTTTACTCTGAGGTAACATGCAAACCGATGGAAAAGCGCCCCTCCCCCTCCCCCAGCCTGCACCACCCGATATGAACGTAATTCCGTCAGTCTATGAAGCCCCACTAATATTTTCCGGTGAAAATTTCGATATAAACACGACCACCACAGCAGTTTGCATATCAATCACCACAGTCAATCCCAAAGCGTTATGGAACGGTTCCTCACAAAAATACTTTTATGACAGCTACGAAGACTTCTTTGTGCTACAGACCACACTTGAACGAACATGATCTGTGGACAAGTCGTCATCTAGTTCAACATGTCATTACCGATAAAACTAGCGAGCAATTCTGATGACTAGTGTAAAATAAGAGAGATACTGCCAGTTATCAACACAACACTTGCTGCTGCCACGGCGTCGATTTCCAGTGGTGAAATAAACGCACCCACCTTCGCAGTACAACAACAAATTCGCCATGAAATTGCATTTGTGTTCCAACGCCAGCTATTACATGAGTCATCCATGCAGAACTGCTAAACCAAACCGCTGAACGCGTACCCATTTTTAGTAATGGTGCAATCTGTGGGGAATGGATAATAATATGAAACACACAACTCAGTGGTGTGGCCAGTTTAGAGTGTCGTATCGCGAAGTAAGGTTCAGAAGACGCCACACAACTGGATAGGTTTACCCCCCACGTAAGAAGTTATCTGATACCAGAAACTTTCATCATAAGGCGATTAGTTGACAACAGCAGCGCTCAAGTTACCAACAATAATAAGGCTGTAACAAATTGTACTTTAAAGTATAAGTTGGTTTAGTAAGAATGGGGGACGGGATACATCCCCTCTTGTAGGTTTTCACTCAAACCAAGGGAAGGTGATCCTATGTATCAGCGATTCTCCCCTCGTACCCGAAAAGCGACAGAGCGCTTAGTATTTAAGTGCATTGAGGGAACACCGACCCTCTTAGTCGTCTCCGATATCTCCCTTAGGAGCCACTTGGACTTCTCTACCCCCCCCCCCAAATACAACGCGCAGAAAAAAGTACTCGTGGAAGGTGAGACAACGCAATTCTGCATGTCCTATATGGTAAATGTGATCATTCCCACAGTTTCGAATTCAAAAGATGTGCAATACAAATGCGCCGTCTCCGTGTATCGTCTGGAGCTTGGGGTCTTGCTGATGTTTTCTGAAAGTCCTCGTTACTGGTCTCCCAGGGGATATCACCGGCTTCCAGGAAGTGGCCGATGCACTTACACCGAATAATGAGACCGCTGTTCGTGTAAAGGGGATGCCTCTGACGTCTTCTCCAAGCCAGTCACACATACTCTGGCGGACGTAACATAATACATTAAGGTTCCAAGTTCTTACGGCGAGGTCTGTCAGTATAACTGCCCTCTGGGTTATGAGGCCGTGTAATCTCACAGAACTCTGCTCCTCTACTCTGAAGATGTAGGAAGAAAATACATATTAAACGTTCGTAATTCATAGCACATTACACACCATTAAATCAAGTGGCGTAGCTACGTTTTCAGCGCATCACAGTGGCCGCCCCTAACAGTAATTATGAACTTTAAAGAAAATCAGTATTACTTAATGAATAACCTTGTATTCAGTTCAATAATATAAAATGTGTCGAGTGCAGAAAATCATATTTATTCACTTATAACACTTTGTCACCCACTTTGCCGGCCCTGGGTTTTCCGCCCCCCAACCACATCCCTATTACACGCTACAAGACAGTAATTTTCTTAATATTAACAGATTAAAATTCCATCGATCCATTTGCATACGTTACTGGCAGACATTAAATAGCCTGTATTTTACTGTCTGGAACGTGATTGCTCGTTTCCAGTTGTCTGCCAGTCAGTACGTGCAATGGAACAGCAAATACATCTGGTTTTGGCACGGTTTTTGTGGGATACATAATTCCTGTATAGTGTAAGGGATAAAACGCATAGCAAGAGGCACGCACTCCAAAAGTGTGGGAAGATGTCAGGACGGAGGCCGAGATGAAGTTAAGCCTTTATTAGTTAATAAAATTACGATATAAGATCAATGGTAAGACAATCTGTAAATTTATCACATTACAACAAATCCTGGTACAAATAAGATAATGCGCCGAATTCAGACCTTCTTTCTTTCGTTGGCTCAACCTAAAGGCGTCTATTTCTTTAACGCAGCCGACGCCATATGACTGCTACAATTGTTCAGTCCAATCCACGTCACCTTGGGAAAAATACGGTGCCAAACTGAATCGTTTGACTGGGGTTAACTGCAGTCTGTCTTGTCTGTGGGTCTGGTCTGATCTGGTCTGCTCTGGTCTGCTGCGATGTGTCAGCAACTTTACCGCTAGGACTGAACGTTCACTTAAACAAATGTCGGGCCACAAGCAGAGTGTATCAAGCTGAGATGATGACGGATACACATTTTACCGCCATAATTAAACTTCCAACAGAGATCTTTCAAGCTTCAACAGTTGCATGGACACCATCAAACTCATCATTTTCGTACCACTTTCTATACAAAAAAGTGTTCAAAAATGCAAATAATAATAATAAAGAAAAAATAAACACGCACACAGAAGGTTTAAATTTCCAAAGAAACTCGCAGATTCTTCACCTCACGCAAAAGTACTTAAACGCATAATTGTTGAAGTCATACCTAATTCATTACTTCTTAACGCTTTAAGATCCATCAGTTTGATATCTCGCTCAGAACCACTGTCCGTAATAGACTAAACGCATTCGTGCTTAGAAGAGCCTAGCGTCTTGGATTATTCAGCTCCTTGAACGGTTACTTGTGACTCAGCCTGTCAAGTCTAAACTCGACACCAAATTAAGCACAGGAAGTTAGAAAGCAAACTTAATAATATCGCAACAAGTACGTAAAAGCAAAGCTACCCCCGTACAGGCCTGGACAGATCCTGAGGGCTCCAGGAGGTTGAGGCTCCCACATTTCCAGACAATCGGCGCATGAAGGTGGTAAGGTTGTCAGCCCTAGGCACCGGCCGCCTTTACCTCCACGAGACATCCCTGGCACTCATTTCAATTAGAGAATGAATCGACCCAAAGGCCATAGTGCAGAAGAAAGGGTTAAGTCAATGAAAAACCCCAATGACCCCATCGGGAATCCAAATCGAGACTCTCCAGCTTGTAGCGCAATGCCACTGCGTACCCCCCCCCCCAAAAAAAAAGTAAGTGCCTCACGGATTAATAGGTATACGAGTCCGATAAACAAGCACTTGAATGTGTTCGTTTTAATATAATCGGACGTGATTTTCAAACTATGACGATGCGAACATGTCCGAAAAAGCGAGTAGCCCTATGGGCAAATTCACTGATTAAAGCAGAGCTTATACAGTGTCATGTAATAAACACGGATCAAGAAACGTCGCTACCTTCAAGCAGGTGAATGCTAGTTTTAAATGTGTAAAGTTTACTTCGAAGAGAAGATGAAGCCCTCGGCAACAAATCATCTCGAAAACACACTTCGTGGCCGCGGAATTTTGGCATGAAATCAAACCGTCTGCTCAGACTCCGCCTGTCACTCATACATTATGAAGGAAAGCACAGAAGCAAACGTGCAGATGCCGTAGAAAAGATCACCTTACCCTTCCGATATCCCCATAAGTTACAGGCAAGGCAGCCAGTTGGGAAGTAGCAAAACAGGAAATTAATAAAGCGTACAGTTGTTTATTTGGTCACGCCCAAGGCTCCATCTATCCATCAGACCGCCCAAGCAAGTCTCCGTGATGTCACGGCAATCCACGACCGTGACCAGCTCGCTTCTCACGGCGACATCGGATCGCTGCCAACATCTCACACCCAGTCTGTGATTAACACCACATCTCGCTGCCACCCGGACATCTCTGAGAAATGACGGAAATTATTTAGGTTTATGCGCTCTCTGCACGAAGTACGTAAACAAACTTTTTGTAGTCTTCTCGTACGTTGCAATGCTGCCGGTATATCAGACAGCATAGCGAAGTGTGGCATGAGGCCTAGTGAATTATACTACAGTGGAAAGGATTTGGAAGGAAGCTGCCGTGATCTAATCCTGGAATGTACCTGGAAGGACGACATACAACTAGGTAAAACCTCAGATGCAGTATTACAGTCAATATCTCTGCTGAGTTTCGAACCGACAACCCCCGAGTAAGACCAAGGTGCTACCGCCACACCTAAGCGCTCGGTGCCAATAAAAACGATACTCAGTACCGTTCTGTCTAACCAACCGCATATTTCATCTACCGGACAAACCAACGGATGGACAGACAAATTACAGGTGATTTAACGAAACTATTAAGTTTCAGCGTTTACTAGCGCCGATGGTTACTATGCTATATCTGATGAGCAAACCAATACGACGGGTGTCCGTTCTAGCTTGGTCCCGATCACGACAATTGTCATCGAAAGGTCCCGGTGGGTGCAGGCTTTCTACACGATAAAGCTACAGTTCGCAGGAACAAGGTAAAAGAAAGAGTACAGCAACGTACAACTTTTATCTCGAGATGCAGACAAATAATAAAGCAATGACGAAGTTCTGAGCAGCGGGAATTAATTCAGGTAGGCTTAATAAATGACAACATTCAGCTCTGAAGCTTCTACGCCTTCACTTCACCTATACAGGAAGAAAATCCCGTAACTTAGCAACATACACGCTATAATTTACCTGATATTTATATGGCTACAACAGGTCCTTCGCCCTAAGTAAAAAACACACACTGTGGATGATGGTAAACAACGTACTGGCAGGAATGACCCGATATATGGGCCACAGTAACAGGAGGGCTTATGAGGAGCTTCATATTACGTACTGTTCACCAGATATGATTACAGCCATCAAATGAAAGGTGATTAATGGGTGGGGCTTGTAGCACGCACGAGACAAACGAAAAATTCGTACTAAATTTTAATTAGGCAATCTGAAGGAAAGAGAAAACCAGATATATCTGGCGTCAGGTGCGGTAAATTATAACTGATCTTCAAAAAAACTGGGGTTTTGGGTGTGAAGTGGACTTACCTGGTTCAGTGTAAGCCCAGTGGCGGGTTGTTATGAATGTGGTAATAAATCTTCGGCTTCCATTAAACCTCCCGTCTTCCAATCAAACGGTAAATCAGTTGACTGATGAGTCGATGTGTATTAAGTCAGTCATATATCAATTACCGCATCAGCAATTCATCATTTGGACAGTCACTACAATCAATGTTTTAAATTTAAAAAAAAACATCGAATTCTGTAGAAAGGAAAAAATGGCTAATGACAAGCCGGTTCACGATACGATAATGACCAAAGTACTTTATGCTTCATCTCTGAACTTTGACACTCCGCTTGTGCCTTACACAAGGATGGCCGAAACGACGCTGTCCCTTGTAATTATAACATGCAAACTTAATGAATTCGCTGGTGACCTCGCGTGCTGTTGTTGCGTGACGCCATTAGTTGCAGACAGACGTCCACGTAACGTGCACGTTCGGAGCCGGCTGATACACTATAGTTTTGTTCTACAAGTCTTCCCGATGTGTCATATCGGCCAGAATGTATAAAGGTACACACCCAACCTGGCAAAACACTGGCCTGCTTCCCAATAAATTTGCGTAATCTCGTATCCAAGATGAAAAATTTTTGAACGCGAAATTGCGGTACATTTGACAACGCGGTCTGTGAAGAAACACAAAAAGTGTAATAAAGGTTACTGCCCTTTGGTATGTTACACCGTTCAGTTTGGTAAATGAGTACACGGCTTCACAGCCCAGAAAAATCATACTTAATCCTCGGCAGTCGATTAGTAATAGTTTTAATACGGATTTTATTATAGCCTACTTTTGGCAGTTGATGGTATATACACTGATCTAAAAATACTTATAGAGCCTGTAGAAAGCCATGAATAACTGACATTAACGAAACTCGTCATCTCACGACTATAAAAGCTACAGAAATTCATACAGGTTAATTCAGTACAACGGAGAAAAATCGCGAAGGGGTAAACATTTTCAGAATACCCGCTGCTGAACACGTGGTACACCCACATCAGAAAGAAGAAAATGTAAGAAAATCAGAACGTAATGGCAATGCGTAAAAATTATAAAATCAATAACGACAGGCATAGGTCTACACACCGCAAAACAGATATCTACACAGAGATATACATCTACACTTACTCATGAGAAAGACACAGCATAATCTTCCATATTCCCAACACGTGCTGACAATATAACACACACCCCCCCCCCCAAAAAAAAATTGATATACTTGCACTGACCGTCATTACTTTGTGACAGTCCGTACCTAAACACGACCCAGATAAGATGAATAGTGTAAGCAAATTAAAAATGAAAATAACTCTGAACCTATACAGGCCGTTGTGCAGAATGGGCACACCTGGTGTACTTTGTTACTACATAACTTGTTGTTGTTTTGTTACATTTGCGGTACACTAATTGCATCAAATACAATTCGAAGTGTACCAAAAGGACAACCAATGACAGCTGTCCGTTTAGAAACTAGGTTATGAGGTGGACGACACGGATTTCGATTAACGGACAGGCCACAGATTTCCTCTCTTTTGCATAGCGTCAAAATGGGCTGTGGGACAAATCCAGCTTCCTATCCAATATATACTGGGGGTTATTCGTCGGGGATAAAGTGGTTTAAACGTGAAGATGCCACACAGTCTGCTTATAGTGCGGAGATCAAGAATGGAAGAGCTGAAATGTCATTCCACGACACGTGAAGAGACGCAGTACACCAACACATCGGTCTTATGTCAACTTATTGATTCCCAGCACGTTTCAGTACTTGAAATGTGGCCTTCTTGATAACACCGTACAGTCTGGCACGTGCTCACCATCGCTTTCGACAAACCTGCTGCCCCCATCTTCAGACCAAAGACTGAGGCAATTAATTACTCCACAGCATGACAGTTACTCATCCGAAGATTACAATCAAAATCTTCATCGTCAAGAAGATCGCAAATTTTGCTGCCTGACCGATTAGCGCTGGCCCAACGCTCCGCCTGACGCTCAGCCAGCGCTGCGTCGTACATTGTGCCTCGGGAAGGTTTAACAGCCAAAGACGGGTATTAGACAAATGATCCTTTATAAATCGGACAACCAAGAAAAGAAACACCCTATATTTATTTCATGTTTACAACTGTTTTCTTGTACCCTACCATCCTTATTTCACGAAATAGGATGAATTCATATGTTTGTATCCGTTTGTGCGTCACCACTAATGACTCTGCAACCTGTTACGAACATCTTAACACCTACCTTTGCAGTTTAGAATTTCACGGCTTCAGTAAAATTAACACGGAGCCCGAGTAAAGTTACGTTGTAAAAGCAAACTACTATTGATTTTGGCACGGCAGGCACACTACTCTGAACATTGTGAAAGACTTAAAACAGACATATCGAATATTGATTTGGGGTCATGCCAAAGCCGCTTTAAAAGAAATCAATGCATCACACAGCAAAATGAATCCAAACGACTCTTCATACCCAACTGTTACTTAATTCTAGCCATGACATACAAGACGCCCCAACTCACCTTGTTACCAGTTACTGCATTAAAGCACCAGTCTCCCATGGCTTTATTCTTCATCTACCGGAAAAGAGAACAATACAAGAGCTAATAGAACAAACAATGTACCACGTACCCCCTTTTCCAATACACCGTACTGTTCTTTATTTCAATAGTCGACCGCATTCTGTCGCAATATTGGCACTACTCTTATCAATACACAAACAACAAACACTGATCCAAACCCAGTCGGAAAACACGCCATGGCCTGATGTCCGTCTCCAGACAAAACGACAAGCTGACGTCGGCAACTTAGCGTGCAAGTGGAGGGGTCAACGGGGAGCCTTGCTTCTAACGAGTGGGCCATTCTGCTAGCCGCTGTCGTCTTTTAGAATGTTCAATGTCCCTCTGCTGTTCCCCACATACTCCGCCGGAAAACCAGATGTAATTCGAGAAGCAGCAAATATTTCTTTACCGTCCTTTGTTTCTCTTCCAACGAAAAGCCATCGTGTATGTACTGTACTGAGACTACCTCAATTCGAAGAATTATTTGTGTATGAACCACGAAGAAGTAACGCTTAGATTGCCCTATGCACTTGCGTCCAAATCTAAACGCGCAAAAAAAAAACAGTTATATGTACTCCATCTTCTCTTATTCTTCTTCTCCTTCTCCTCCCCCCTTCTTCTACTTCTTAAACTAGTCTGATTTGTAGACTCATAAGACCGCTTCACCAGCTGTCTCCCAGGAACAGGTAACGACATCTGAGTTTTAAGCCAGATTTCATACCGTCTTTCTACAGAATCCTTCCATGTTTCCTTAAGGTCACGTGTGCGTTTCCTAAGAGATAATTTCATCAAGTATATCGCGTGCAAAGACATAATTTTTAGGCAGGTTAGTTAAGCGACTATTAGATTCGTCACGCCCGTCTGTCTGTCTGTCCGTCTGTCTGTCTGTCTGTCCGCAAGGAACAGTTAGGCTTCCATTAAACGGATTTTCATGAAATTTCAAATTTGCGGATTTTTCGAAAGCCTGTCCAAAATATAAAAGTCTGACTAAAATCTAACAGAAATAGCAGGCACATTACAAAAAGACCTAAGCACACTTATGGTCTCTCGCTGAATTATTCGTAGAATGAGAAACGTGTCAGACAAATGTCGTAGAAAAAATGAAAACACATTTTGTGTTCAAAAACTTTTTTTTCCGAGAATAGTTCCGTTTATTAGATAATGTGGAAAAATATGGTAGAACCAGACAGGCTACATGTGACAATATGATGCTGAGCGGAAAAGACGTAATTCTCAAGCCGGATAACCAATGTTAAGAATGGAGACACACACAAACACACACATAATATGTAATACTCTTTGCTTGTCTAAGGCAATGATGATTCTAATTTTAAGCTATACGTACATTTTCTGCCTCCTTAACTTTATCGCTGTTGGAGGATTCCATACATGTTGATATTAAATACATAAATATGAATACTTAGAAACAATAAAACGAAAAATATCTGAAAATAATGACCCAACATTAACACAGTGATAAACAAGGCCACATTTACGACAGACTGGGGAAACTACCAAAAATTTATAACGACCCATCAACAATTAAGAACACTCTTGAAGAAACGCAAAGAGCATGGGCAGTTTGTGCATTAGAGGCTACAGCATTCCTGAGGTAGATTCGTCCTAATACTTTGTTCAACACAGGCAGAAGAACAGGTGACGAAATTTTTCTGTTTGACATAGTTTAGAGGACAGTTGTCAGAGTTTTGAAATATTATTTCCGAACTTTGTGACTGGTTTCGTTTCCTGTACCAGGTGACAGGATGAAGTTAGAAATCAAACTCTACACAGTTGCTATAAAGCTCCGGTGCAGATACCATTCTGGTTTGATCCGTTCCTTTATCATCCCACCTTATGAAGGAGACACAACTATGAAGAATGTTGCTTTCCGGGATGCAACTTCGGTCAGTCTTCCACATTTACGGTAGATGCTTATACCCTGAAGAAAAAGGTGTTGGGTTCCTTCGAAACGGCCGCAAACTTCCACCAAAACTACGAAAAGCCAAATTCAGAAAGGCATTACACTTCACAGTCACTGCGGTGCGATTCTCAAATCTCACGGAAGCGACAAATTAATCGTTTTAAAAATTTGGAACGATGAACAGTGTTCAAAATGTCGGTTAAGAAGGGTAAAAATCTCGGGCTTTGCTCTGTCACTATCGTGTCCAAAATAGATAGTGGCTCAGCAAAGTTCTTCAACCTGGGCAAATCACAAATTATTATTCACATAAACCTCTCAAACGACTAACAAATCCCGAGTGCCATGTGCACGTCTTTTCACCATGACAGTGTATTTAAAACTGCAATAAGGCATGGCACGAAGAGTTTCTTTCTTTAACAGTGCCTTTGATTTGTAATTCTCTCTGCTGCTCAACATCTAAACAGAAGTAACCTTGTCCTTAATTCCAAATTGATATAAGCAGTAACCCAGTCCTTAATTCCAAATTGATATAAGTAACCCAGTCCTTAATTCCAAATTGATATAAGTAACCCAGTCCTTAATTCCAAATTTATATATATATATATATATATATATCTGTGCTTGATATAAGGAGTAACCCAGTCCTTCATTCCAAATTGATATAAGGAGTAACGCAGTCCTTAATTCCAAATTGATATAAGAAGTAACCCAGTCCTTAATTCCAAATTGATATACATATATATATATATATATATATGTGTGTGTGTGTGTGTGTGTGTGTGTTTGTTTGTTTTTTTGTGTGTGTGTGTGTGTGTGTGTGTGTGTGTGTTTGATATAAGGAGTAACCCAGTCCTTAATTCCAAATTGATATAAGGAGTAGCCCAGTCCT
>Ga0123352_10015717_pt1 | contig 12051 bp, 9 predicted proteins | sample TergutLab28metaG_FD_89700 | JGI IMG/M metagenome (GOLD analysis project Ga0123352, IMG submission 89700) | Labiotermes labralis P1 segment gut microbial communities from Petit-Saut dam, French Guiana - Lab288 P1 | ecosystem: Host-associated > Arthropoda: Insects > Digestive system > Gut ... | reverse complement strand
GAAGATGGACGTATTAACGTCTGAAACATGTTGAGCAATATATAATAAAGCAAGTGTCATCTAGTTGGTCAACCTTTATTCAAATATCAAGATGATGCACGGTCCAATACGCATAAGATGTAATTAGAGTACTTATATTACACATAATTTTAAACTGTCATATCAAAGTTCAAAGGGGGTTTAGGTCCAAAAGAGTTTTCTGTACAACCACTATCAGAGACGCACAATTCCGGCGCTCCTTGTCGTACTGGTGATTAAATTTTTACTGTGGCGCCTAAAAGTTGTGGGTCACTTGCTAAACATCCCCCTTCTAAAACCTAGATTTTTAGGTGGCTCCTAGGTTTCCTAAAAACATTTACACCCTAGGTCTATATACCATTACCCTGCCATTCACGCATTGTATTGCAATTACTCTATTTGTCAGGAAGTTCTCAAGCACAATTTCTTACATATTTCTTCATTTCATATTCTTTCCACACGCTTATTCTATTTCTTCCTTCCACAAATCACACAGTAGTTAGATGACCGGTAGGCTAAAAATTACGTGGTTCTAGTCCGTGAAAAATTTGATTTCTCAGTTACAGCATCCTTAAAATGTTGCTGTCGTCATTTTCTTCTCAAACACAAAGAATATATATTTTGATCCTGTACAAGTGATTTATTATTTAGCGAAATATAATTTTTGGCAAACGGACTAATCATTCTTGGCATTTTGAGTGTCTCGTATGTAAAGTGTGGAAGGTGGGAAGGCCTATTATGAATATAGAACTTTGGTAGATATATACCGAAGTGTCAGCCCCTGTTATTTGGTTCTTCATCAGGGACTGACGTCAAAATAAAATATCATAACGTCAAAATATACTTAATGTTATAATTAAAGGACAATTTTTTCTGCGGTTTTGATACATAAAATGCAAACGATCAGCTTCCTATATAATAAAATCGATGTTTGAAATAAGGACGTCATTTTCATGTTCCTCAAGAATATTAGTAAAATGAAATATTGAATCTAATAAGAGTCGATAATAAATAAATTAGCAGATATTTTCTTTACACGAAAGACGCAAGGGGACTAACTGCCAACTAATTAATAGATAAAACTAGTCCTTTCTCCAGGGGTAAAGCAACCGCTAAGTGAAGTTGCCCGCCCACCTTCACCTAGTTCCGAAGTTAAAAATGAGTGGATCTCTGCAATTTCCCCTTCACGTTTCCTTTTAAATAGCGCCGGTAAAAGTTTACATTTGCTTTTAGATATCGGTTGGTGGCTAAATGGTCGTCTGTTGTCTCTCGTTCTAATATCTGCATTTTTTCACATGCAGCTCAGTTTCAACTGCATTACTCTTGTTAGTATTCATCGGACACTAAAGAGCATACAATTTACAGTTTATACTGAGATCTATAAAGTTGTACAAAATAATTTTACAGTCAGATATGTTATCACGTATGAGTAGACAATTCTTTTGTTTTCAGCAGGTATCTGTACTTCGTATCTTAATTAATTTCGTACGTTGTTCCTGTGTTAATTACCTCCGAAAACAACAGGTTTTACCTGCAATAAATGAATATTAATGAGAGGTACAATACTGCAAGTCAAGCAATTGACAGATTTGCGTGATATACTTCAGACACAAGTCAGGGACGAACTTGTACACTCCTTTTATTACTTGGAGAGCACACGCTTTGACTTCAACAAAGTTACTTCAACAGTAATTAACGAATTCGAAACTGTGTTATTAATCTTTCAGTTCTTTAATCAAACTACACATTTATATTTTTCGTCGATTGGCCCGTCGGAGTGTCCAGGTTCCAGTAATCTATTTCACACTTCTAGATTCAAACTTGTATTAACACGTTGTGTACATATGTTAATATTTTCTCCTTCCTTTGTGTTGAATTTCCATCGGATTTTGAAATTTTAACCTCACATATAATTACTAACAGCGCTGTTTACAGTTTTCTGACTGTGTAGTTTAAGGGATTATTAACCTGATCATTAATATATTACCTTCTGATTAATTATACACCAGTTAAGACTTTGCCATTCATAATTACTGGATTATTACAATTATTCGCTCTTATTTTTAATATATTCAACATACGATAGAGCCTTTTACGCCTCTAGTACTATTAAATTTGGCATCATATATTGAAATATATATATTTATATTAATTTCAAAGGAATGAAAGTAGGGGAGTATGTAATATATAATTATTCACATTTCCGAAAATTATTAACTCCTTATTTGGGTATGTTAACAGATACTCACTTGAAATTTGTAGAAATTCAGCAAAATTCTAGCACGTTTAATTGCTTTTCACATTGGCAGGGATAATGAGGATTCCATAATACTATCTGCTAACAAAGTAGTGTTTCTGAGATAGCACTTGGGTTAAGACGTACGTAAAACGAACGAGAGAGGAAGCAATTCGAACGGGGTTGTATGGTGCTTAACCTGGCGGAAATAGATTTGGTCGTTATTCGTGCGGGAAACGGGCTATCATTTTCATCCACATCATTTGTAAGTACTAAACTGGAGGCTTGGGGAATGCTGTCCGTTGTGGGGTGATTAATTCAGCCATAACATACGGAATCTCTCGAAGCAAAGGAGCTTATTCGAAAGTATTTCTTAGGAAGGTTTTATTCCTGAAACTTTGTACACTTCAATTTATCCCAGTCAACGTTAATAATTTAATCACGTCTCGAACTTCAAGTACCTACGTCCCCGTCTATCACCCCCCCCCCCCTGCAGTTGTACGATCAGGTTTAAGTCACCCATGATGGCGAAATTTCTCTGCTAGGTGAAGAGGGGTGTTCAAGTTGGGGTTGATGAGAAATGCGGAGGGTTGGATGGAAAACGCCTTTTCCTACGCTTGCTTCTTAGAGCGAATGAAAGGACGAACTAAGTGACTCTAAAATGCGAAATGGGGACAGAATAAAGTTACGGAAAAGCGACGCAGCCGAACCTGCGGAGTTTTACGATTTTCTGCTGAGAAAAATTAGCCTGGGCTGTAGACCACATGCAGCACCACAATAGGGTGCTGCAGTCCGAACGGAACGAACGTTACAAAACTGCTAACGAGGAGACTTGTGACATTATTTCTCAATCACTCTAGCGTTCAGCCCTCCAAGTTGGTAGAATCTCAGATAAAGGAAAAGCGTTTTGCGCATCTCCAGAAATATTCCCTCCTGCTCCCCCGCTTCACCGTTACCCCCTCGCTCCACCCTTCCTCCTTATATCACAGAGGCGACCTTAATTCCAGCCCCAAAATGTGATTCGCTGAGGAGTGTGCCTTCCTCGGCGTCTTTCTCCCCCATTTTATGTCACCCCTACTCCCCCGCGCCACTTCATCCCATCTTCGGAGACGATATCCAAGGAAAGAGGCCATTTTCGTTAACCTCCCTTCCTGCAGCCCTCTTCTTTGCCATTCCCCGCCACTACATTTATCTAAGAACAGCCCTCTTCTGTGTACAATGGCCCCTTAAAAATATCTACACTCCCCACCATCAAACTACGTAATCCGGATACTTCATCACAATCGGTTCTTAAAAAGGAAAATGGGAAGTAGCCCTTACCACAGAACAGGAAGAAAAAAATGGGCATCTCTTTACCTCCCCACAATTTCCGTTTATATTCGGCCCTGGTTTCTTGCTTCACAAAAACCACGGCTTTACTTGAAAGTGGGGGCATTATAAAGAGAAAAACAACCCTTGGAAGGAGTAATGGGAGGGGGGGATAACATATGGTCATTCACCCACTCCTAGGAAATGCTTGCTTCAAATTTTGTTGAACAAAATCAGTTGAGTGCAGGCACGCGTTCTATCTACCTGCTGCTAGTCTGCGACATACACACAGTGAATTACTCTTGTCACTAAACTAAAAACAGCACACGTGTTTCTTCAAGTTTAATTTGACTTTAGACAATCACTCACCAGTCTGAAACAAAACAACGTGAAAATAATTTGCGTGCTTCTACGTGCTGCTTAACAATATTGTACTAAAAAAGTGATATGGCCAAAAACGGAACCAGATAGAGATTTTAATATTGCGGAAAATTTTTGTGCATGTTACTCGTTTTATCGTAAGTAGAGTTGGATTTTACTAATGTTTACTGTAAGCTAGCCATTTATTCATGACTTAAATGCACACTGAATAATTTGTCACTTTACCTGCGCAGTCATTTCCAGTGAACAAATTATCGTGCGAATCCTTTAAATGTGTTGAGGTGAAATTTCAATGTAAATAATGCCTTATAGGGAAACCACACAGTAGTATTAACCAGTTGCTCTGCAGTATGGCTATATATGTTTTTTAAATTCAAATTACGCTATTTTTTTTGTAGTTTTCAAAAAATTATGAAATATTACCAGGTTGACAGTGAATTTGGCTCTTCGGAGAGAACAATTGAAATTTTTTCGATTACAGCAGCCATTTTGTCAGCTATTTTGGAGCCATGCTGTCCTCGTTTTCAACTTTATAAGCCGAATTAGTATTCTAATAAAATGTATATATCTATATTTATTTATTTATTTATAATTGGTCTATACTTTGGATACGTTATTTTACTTTCTGTATTAATTAAACGCCGTCAGTAATAACATATATTCTGACTTCAAGAGGAAGAGAATAAGACTTCTTTACACTTAAAGGACAGAAGAACAAAACAGAAAATAATAATTACGTGAATTGAAAGAAAAAAGTATTTTCTCAAGAAATGTGGCAGGATAAGAAAATTATCTTTGCAAGAACACGCAACGAAGTCTATGGCGATGTAAGAAATAATTGAGTCTGTTAGCGTCAACATACACATGGCTTTGCAGAAGTTTTCATAACCGTTCTCCAAAGAAGACTGAAATTTTTTAGACACTTAACCAAACACGTGTTTGCTGACACCAATTGCAGAGAAGTTTAATTGTATATGCAACGTTTGTGAAAGAAGAAGAATTTTTTTTAAAAAAAGGAAGCACGCATGCGTATAGTAAGTTTTAAATTAAAATGGCATGTTTATGAAAACTCGAAACGCACATCCTGTTGCTAACAAAATATACTTCACTGAAAAGGCACTCCAAGAGAAACACACGTACATTAACATATTCACAAAGACTTCACCTGCTACCATCACTGCGATTCGAGAAGAATTCAAATATAAATTCATTAGAGAGATATTTTATTTAATATTAAAACACGCTGTAATGATCCATGTGCTTGGCCATCGTTCTACTGACTTCCTCTTACAAAGGTCGAAACAAAGCCTCACAGTTTCCTGGAAGATGGCGTCACTCACAACGTCTTAAGATGACATCCAATAGGCGACTTCTTTCATTCCAAAATGGCGGAACTGGCACATACGGCGTCCGACTTAACGAAATAAATGAAGCATTGTTACATGAAAGCAAATACAGAGCGTTGCAGCACGGACTCGCGAACTAATGATAGCTGATGGCCTTTTCGAGCTGCCGGTGTGGACACGCCGACGAGGCACCTCGCATGCGGACATACACAGATCACGGCAGATAGGGAGGGAAAGAGGGGGACACTATGACTACTCTATGTGATGGTGTTGCTATTTTTTTTGACGCTACCCCTTCCCGAAGTTTGGATAACATAACCAACCACTTCCTTCCTAGATTTGTCTCTCTCTCACTAACAATAGTCAGGAGTGGAGGCGGACACCAAACGCAAAACCTTCCAAGAGCTTTTCCTGTTTCCTGGTTCGTTTGGGGAAATCATGCTCGTTGTTTGTCCTCCCTGAACCATTTTATTTTGATAGACACATATTCAACCCAAACCTCCTACTCTCTATCTCTCCGCACAATTCTACTACATGGGTGAGAATGATTTTGGGGAGGTTTTCATCCTCTCTGTCCTTCTCCACCCCTACGTTCATAGTGTGTTGATGTTGGATTCGGGAAATGGGAGGTAACGAGGGGTTGTGGGCGGGGGTGAATTGTAGGGTGAATGTCTGGAGTAGTGTAGAGGTGAAGTGTTGGACTTCAGCTGGACACTGGACAGAGAGAGAGAGACAGATGTAGTTTACATGAGCATGTGTGTTTGTACACTTTGCCATATGTGGAGGGAGACAACACGGAATGTTTGACAATGACGGATTTAGCTTACACCGTCACAAAATTGTGCCCTTTGTAACAATTAAGTTAAACAATATTAACTCGTTTTAAATGCCTATTTAGGCATTAGAAGGGCTTAAAATTGTCCTGTGTATTTAGGGCTTATTACAAGAGTAGACCCAAACTGCGGGTATTTAGATGACAAACCGAGTAACGCCGATAATAAAACTGGTGAGTGGGGTTTTTAAACCCCGATATTTTGTTGATTATGTCTTACTTTAATAAGTATCGTAATTACTTTTTTTTAAAATACGGATTAAAACTTAAAAATGTTTACATTAGAAAATTTATTTTTTCTTAGATAGAACACCCTTTTGTGTTTCGAAAGGTAATATTTAAAAAAGTAACTGAAAAAAATATGTATTTAATCGCAGGCATTACGTAAGCTATAGAGTAGAATTTAATGTCAGAATTTACTCGATTTGAAAATAAGTTTTAAAAATATAAAATTTTCTTCTTAGTCTAGCATCACACCATGAAAGCATGTGATGAATCGGAGGTATAGTTCCATGCATTCTTAATATCGGCTCTAGGAGATAGTGATTGGCTAGATTTACAGTCGCTTTACTTCCAGGGTCAAGGATTATGGTACCAATACTGTAGGAAGTATAGTGATGTATTTCAGGATTATCGCTTGACTATGCCGGAAATCTAATACCAAATCCTCTTGAGGGTTATTTGACCGTGCATCTTCCTCATGAAATAAAGTGAAATGCCAACTTGATGCAACAAGGTAATTTTATTGATGTATTCTTAGTTCGAAATGTATTGGGTACATACGCCCATCATCAGGAGCATTAGATGTTGAGTTGCAGCGTATGGTTTTCTGCACCGAGTTTGTGGATGGGTGATGGTCTTGAGAGCCGCTGCGTAGGTCGTGTGTACCGTGCGGATGGTGCCGTGCACGGCACACCTATAGGTGGCCGTACGGCCGTACTGCTACCTATAGGTGTGATAATACCAGAGGCTGTGTAATGCAATTTTGACCTCCTGATGATGAGCACATGTGCTCGAAGCATGTAGAGGCATGAAATAAAACTTATTGTGAAACAAATTTTGTGCATCAAGTAAATGACTATATTTCACCTGCTGGTTGGCTTCAAAACAAAGTAATGTAACAAACATAATTTTAAGTTGGTACAATTAAAACGTGGTAATAATTCAGAAAATGGTACAGTGCAATCTTGAGGTGATACTAACACTGCAATTATTTGAAGATATGACGCTGGAGATAACATTTCTGTTAGAGAGAGGTGAAGAAGACAGAAGATTTCAAATGTCAGTTGACGTAAATGTATCAGCGCCACTGAACGCAGTAAAATAGAGGAGACTGCCTTCGGCTAGAATTTTACACCTGACCAGAGAAACAAGAGACATTTATTCAAGAGAGCAGGGAGATCTCTCGCAAAACTGCCTAGACTTTTCAAAGACAGAGAAGACTGAGAAACATTCTTATGCCATCGGTAAATTATATTTTAAAATAATAAGAAAATGATTATCAAAGCGTAATTAAATTGGGAAACAGTCGGTTGTCAAGATGAGATTTTTATTAGAGGTCCTGGATTTTCTGAGGCTATTATCCTGTTTAATTAGTCTTATGATGTAAGAGTTGTACCTATAGGTCTCAGTAAATATACTGAATGGGTTATGAACTATTTGACAGGTATTTCTCCATTCGTCCCTCCTACTGAACTGGCTGTCATACCCACTCTCTTTCTTATCAAATAAGTACTGATGGTAAAGCAGCCGGGTCTTGATACTAGGCATTAACCTCCAGATGTCTTCATTGTATGATGTTTCATTAAGAACAGTGAGAAATGTCGATATGTTGCTAAATATGACTATATAGGTAAGAATTGCGTCTTTATTGAATTTGTACCGAAAGGTGCATTAAAATACAAAGCAATTATGGTTACAAGCGTACACACAACCAATTTTCAGTTTTCTACAGTAAGACAAGGCGTAACATCCCAGAAGTCTTAAATCGTCAGTAACACCACTGTAAGATCCCCATATCTCTTACATTACAATTATTTGGACCGTACATGCTACGAGATTCAGAACTGCAACTCGCAAATATCGTGTTGTAGCCAGAGATGTACCGTTGCAACGAAACGTGGTAAAAAAAGAACTCTTTTATCTTGACCTGTATCTTTATAAAATAAAAGAAATTTTTGTGAAATTTGCAGACACAAGGGACACTGGACATTGCAGGAGAGACTGAAGAATATAAATTAGAATTTACGTGCAAATTGCCTCAGTACTGGTAGGGAAAATATTTTTTTTCTTTCCCGTATTTTTTGCAGGGCCTTTGGCCTCAGCCTCCTTATGCTATGGGTAGGCGGATTTTCTTCCCTTGATGTCAGTAGTCCGGTGCGAGAAAGTTACCGCTGACCTCCATATAACTCCTAGGCTAAGGACAAGTGAAGTTATATTTTCACTTTGCTTTATAACTTTTGTCTTTCACAGGCAGAGTTTTGAGTTCACCTTTCTGCTAGAATATGGTGCTGCGTTAGTGAGTGACGTACACCTGCTTTTGCTACAGAGCAGAGTGGCCTTATCTTGAACGGTATATTGTCCAATAACATTTACTCCTTGAAATAAGAACAATACGCTTTCTCGTAACATCTGGCCCCAGTCACCCAGCGAAATAGCGTCACGTCCAGAATGAGGGAGTCTTCAACTGTCAAAAACCTAAAAACTCGCAGGTAGAACTTTTTCTTTCTGAGCAGGTTTATAAATAACACTATTACATTTTATGATGAGTAAGTCTACCAGGGCAATTTGGCGGGCCATTTAAACTCTCATGGGAAGGACAAGATGTGAGTACAGTCAAACCCCGACATAGCGCCAATGAACGTATGTGAACTTCCCCATTTTAAGGTATTTCGAATTACTGCCACACTCGATGTAACGCCAAACACTGCGTTTAAAAGAGTGGATGTATAGCGAGGTTTTGCAGCATAATATTTCGTTTGTAAAATAATGCATCACGGGGACAGGACATTTTGAAGATGTAGATCCTAGATTTAGACAGGAGGGTAATATTACAAATGATTTTAGAAAAATGTGGTTTGGAGAATTGGAGTGGAATCGAGTGGATCTGTTTATTGACTTTCAAAAAGAAATGAATTTTTATGAACAGATGAATCACTGTCAGATTTCGTAGTACAATATTATACCACGTAGACCGCTTACTTTCCCATACATTTTCTGTCGCTGCAGCTTTACAGTGTAGAGAAATGTAATAATAGTTAATTGTCCATATCACGTGTGAGGGTGAGAAGAGAGAAGGAGTGAACTGGCAGTGGTTATTCTGGAGCGGGAGGGGGGGGTAAGTTCCCATCTCGTACTCCACATATCCGCCAGTATTAGAACGGGTCGTCCCGTTTACTAGCGTTACAACCCCCCCCCCCCCTCAAAATGCCCATCCCACATACATTGGTAAGCCACCTCCCCCCGTTGACGTGTGACCCCTTCCCAATTCACACATGCCCAATACCACCTTTGGTAGTAGAGGGTGGAAGGCATTGATATCCTATGATTTCGATCGGGCATCCTTCGAAAGAAAGTGACTTCAAATTTACGTGACAAAAATTACGACAAATAATCGCGCTATATCACATCGCACAAAGTAGCTGTGCAGTTTAACTTCGTCTGTGTAACCAAAATTTATAAGGCATTCTGTTAAGTGACCTTAGCCGTAATTCTTCACCTGATCAAGAAATTACGTACTTTTATTTGAACCAAGTTTTTATTCCTGTGTTTATAAAAGTTAGTCGCTGGGCTGTAGATTATCTCAGTTAAATCCATTTTATACTCTTTATTATTGACACTCTGGTTATCGAAGGTCAATTTTAAATCTTCAGCCCAGGTCCTACAAAACTCATCTCCAATTTAAAGTACGCTGTCTCGTCCATTATAGAAGATGGGCTATTCGATTGTACCTTCCTCGTTGTCTTTGCTTTTAGATTATTAGAGAAACAGATCTTGTAGTAAAACTCTAATTTATTTTAGTGACGAAATTTTAAATATTGACTTTCATATACATTTTATATAAAAATTCATTTCCTGTCTCACCGAGAACAGATTTCATGTCTAACAAAGAACCTACTCATATAAGGTTTCCTAATGGAAATAATCTTTTTATTGTTATAATCATACGATAAACATATATAAACCTGTGTAAAATACAAGTTTGATTATTGTATCAGGCGGTGCAAATATTTACCAAGAGGACTTAAAGAGTTAAGTTAGAAAATATTACTGTTTTAAATCATGATAATGTAAATATACTCGTATTTATGTAAAATAGGATACAAACTTCTTCCTCAAAATTCCTCAATGTTGATCTTGCTACTGTTATATGTTATCACAATTCATGCGATGTAATTTGTGTTACCCTTCCATTAATCCTATTAAAAGGGTCCTATGTTTCGAGTCGCATAAAATTCCATTAAACATTCACTATAGCAACATTTCAAAAATAAATAAATAAATAAGTGGGACTACACATGTGGCCGTTTAAACAACTCGTGGATCGTGCGGAATCAGAAACTCTATTTATTTGCATTTATTTGCAATTAATTAATTATTTTGGAAAATTTATATGTTTAGAGCACATGTGCTCATCATCAGGAGGTCAAGATTGCATTACACAGTCTCTGGTATCATCACACCTATAGGTGTGCATCAAGTTGGTTAAATACTGAAATAAATATACTGAGGTGCACGGTCAGAAAAACGTCAAAATTTTGGAAAATGTACAGATAATAGTTTTAAATAGGAATGGGCTTTGTTTTTGTGTCCAGATATATTTCTATATTTTTTACATAAACACTTTTATAAAAATGTAACCTTTTTAACAATGGGCTGCGTCTGAATAAAATAAGCAATTTCAATCTGCTGCCCCAAGCAAATTAGGGTCACGTCAAAATTATATAAACCAAAATTAATATCACCAGGAAATTGTATTCTTGAAAAGATACGGGGTTCTCACTGCTTCGAGTGTGGATATTACTATCTTCTGTGATGTGACGCCGTATACTTTAGTAGTTAGGTACCAATATTGGGAAGATTTGTTGTTTGAGTCTTTATGATATAAACAAAAGAAAGAAAGAAATCACTTTAAATATTTCCAGCTCAAGATATGCCTTGTTTACAGCAAGAAGCCAGAACTCTGCCTGTTATTTTGTACGGATCCAAAATCATGTCTCACAATAAAGGAAGAAGGTCGAAGATTCCGGGCCTCAAGAGCTCAGTCACACACGTTCCTAACCTTAGACATAAAAGATCTATACGTCAGTCTACCTACCAAAGAGATTATAAAAAGGTAAAGTGATCCCGTTACAGGCCCTGTGTGGCCCAGTGGGTGTGTAAAGGTATAGCTCTACTCTTCCATGACCGCGGCACTAGAAGGAGGTGAGTGGTCAGCAGCACGCCCCCGGAAAAGACCCGGTACCGATTGTACAGGAGGCTGCGTGGGTCCCAGCGGAAAATCTCGCACCCACCTGGATTCGATCCCGGACCGTCCAATCCGTAGTCAGTTGCTATACCGACTGAGCTACCCGGCTCACAGAGAGATTATAAATTTAACGAAATATATTTTAACAAACAGAAATATTCCTAACAATGATACTGAAATAGCCCTTTTTTAAAAAGTACTCAATCATTATTGTTTTTGTTATGACAAGCAGAACTCTCAAACCAGTAAAGGAGTAGCTATTGATGCCCCGGCATCTAGTGTAACTCTAGAAATCTTCCTTCCATATTATTAAACAGCAAATAATATAACACTGATTAGAGGAATATTGGTGATGTACTGAATATTGGTGATGTACTGAATATTGGTGATGTACTGAATATTGGTGATGTACTGAATATTGGTGATGTACTGAATATTGGTGATGTACTGAATATTGGTGATG
>Ga0123352_10015716_pt1 | contig 12051 bp, 6 predicted proteins | sample TergutLab28metaG_FD_89700 | JGI IMG/M metagenome (GOLD analysis project Ga0123352, IMG submission 89700) | Labiotermes labralis P1 segment gut microbial communities from Petit-Saut dam, French Guiana - Lab288 P1 | ecosystem: Host-associated > Arthropoda: Insects > Digestive system > Gut ... | reverse complement strand
TTCACTTCTTCTATGCTCAACATGTTTCGGACATTAATACATCCATCATCAGGAGCCTGCGACTTTTCTATTGTATCACCACATTGGTCGTGTGTTCTTGTTTCGATGTGTGTTGGAGTTTCAGTACACACGACCAATGTGGTGATACAATAGAAAAGTCGCCGGCTCCTGATGATGGATGTATTAATGTCCGAAACATGTTGAGCATAGAAGGAGTGAAATAAAACTTAATAACTAGTGACATCAAGTTGGTCTCTTATTCTTCAACTATCACAATGATGCAAGGTCCAATATACATAAAATTTTCGAAATTTTGTTTGGGTCTGTTGTGGATCACAGTACAATAAACACTGGTTTATTTATACCGACCCTCTAAACAAAATAAGATTTTTCAAGACGTGAGTAGTGAGAAAGCAGTCTCTTGAAATATTTGACAATGGTGACCGTGAAAAATGACAAGGGTGTAGCCCTTCATTGTCGTAGGTAAAGTGTTGCGTACTGGTCACGACCGGTTGTGTCCAAGGGGTAGTCTATTGAGGGAAACACAAGGGTTTATTTTGGGACCACGTTATGGGCTAATGCTTCCGTGACACTGAATTGCTTGTTACAGGAAATGAATGCGGTTTATTTTCAAATACTCTTCCTTCACCCTTGCTGGTCGAGGTGGAGTAAATTCTAAAAGGAATCCCAGCACTACAAAACCATTGAGCTCCTCTAGCAGATATAATCCTAATGCACTGGGTAACTTCATGGCACAAAGTGATCATAGAATACTTGGTAAAAGGTAAAGCAATCCCATTACAGTCCAGGACAGGCCCTGAAGTTTCCATGAGTTTGAGGCTCCCAGATTTCAAGACAATAGGCACATGAAGGTGGTAAGGTTTTCAGCCCTCCGCACCGGCTGTCTTACCTTCCCAGGAAATATTCTTGGTACTCATTTCTGTTAGAGGCTGAGTCAACCCCAGGACCAAAGTGCGGCCGGAATGATTGTTAATGAAAAATTCCAATGACACTATCGGGAATCGAACACGCGACCTCCCGACTAGTAGCGCATTTTCTCAACCAACTGCGCCCCCGCGTGCTCCAGAATACTTGGTAATAGGGTTCAAATTTTAATGCTATCACCAACCTACAAGAATTCACATTTCTCTAAATTTCATTTTGTAACTTCGCCTCACCAGCCTAATTACATCTACTTACTGTAAAAAGCCTTTAAACTTTTTTTTTTTTAAATTTATACGTAATGACTGTACACGTCGTCGTTTCTCTTTGAAATAACTACGCGTTGTTTAGACAAGACACGAAACGAAATGATGTCGGAAAAGGTCATAACGCGTAATCGCAATGAATTTTCTCGACTATTCTCGAAACAAACAGGAAAACCTGCTGCGGTGTAGAGATGGACAGAATAACTCAATCGTTCAAGAACTATTTTGCACCCAGCACATTTAATTCAGTTGACATTCTGCAATCCTTTTTTCTACAGTATATGCCTTAGTATTACATTCCTATCTTCGTGTCTTCTGTTTTCCGAATTACCTGTATTCAGACTAGTAACAAAAATTAGCAGAATTCTTTGATCTCATAATGACCGTTACATGTTATCCACGTCATCTCTAAACTGAAGGCCCCAAATTATTGCTTGTTTCATGCAATTATTTCAGGCTGGACAGAAAGGCAAAAGTCACCCCCTGGCATAAACATGCAGTTACAGAGCGGAGGTGGAGGTATACATCCTACTCATTCGAAACCCGGTACTAAACAAAGAGATCGGGTTCGAGCCCCAGTAAAAAAAAAAATTTCGAACCCACAGGAAGGGCGGACCGGCTAATGATCTTTACACTAAATCGGAAATACCAACTCTCATTTACAAAGTTGGCTTGGCCTGAATGGATTAATTGGTAAAAAGACAAATAATAATAACACCTAGAAATACAAAAACAAATGCAACAATTTGGGCCCCGTGTCCCTGCTGGCCCGTCAAACCCCGGTAATTTGTACCAGCTTCCCATCGTCTCTTCGGCACTGGAAGGAGGTAGGTGTTCAGAAAAATGATCCGGCGGCTTCATCCACAACAAAACACTCGGGACTCTTTGTATGGGAGGCTGGGTGGGCTTATGGGCCTGTGTGAACTGCAAGGAAAACCTCATACATCGGGATTCGATCCCCGGACTGTCCAGCCTATGATAAGTCGGAATATACGTAAGACTTTTTAAATTAAAAAATTAAAATTGTACTTTTTTTAATATATCCTCATTTTCATGAAAACCTCTTGGATGACAGGTGACAGCCACATTTATATTAAAATTAAAAATGGATATTATTGTTGTTATTATTATTATTATTATTATTATTATTATACCCTATGCTGCTTCTAGAAAAACGTTTCAACAAAGGTGGTAAATCTAATGAAGATTCAAGCACGAATTGAATTATCGTAATCACCCGATAATATTCGTAATTACTTCATAATCTATGTGAAAAAGAAACAGCAAGTCTTGGTTTTTTATATCATGTATATAAGAAGATAGAAAATACTAATTTCTGTATCTTTCGTAGTTGCGAATGGAGAGTCTTTTCAGCTACCTCAATATGTAGCCTACACTTTCTCCCTATATTTCTCACGAACCATAAGAATTATAAAATTACTCAACCGAATTTATTCTCTTTGCTGTTAGAGATAGAACAAGAAAGAGACTAATGAAGTGAATACTGACAAACCAAGTGGCTGCTTCTGGTTGCTTTCATTCGTTTGTAAGGCACACAAAATACATTCTCTTAGAATTCGAAAGCTGACCACTTCGTACAGAATGTTCTTTAGTTAAACTTAATTAGCATTAAATCAAAACAGTTCATAATACAGTTTATTTCCTATTGGTATTCAAAGTTAACCGCCTAGTTATATTTTTTTTCTACAAAACATCAGAATCAAATTGATAGGTCTCTGTCGTGTAATCAGAAAGACTCAGGTTTGAACCTCGGCGCGAAGAGCGACAACTTAGCTATTTTTGTAAATTTCCTCATTCCTTCCATATAAATGTCGTAAGATTACATCAAATTAACCATGACACTTTCCTACACATTCTTTTTAAATTATTATTTATCCATCTTTCAGTAATTCTCCGTCACATAGCCTAAAGACACAGCAACCTCACTGAGTGCAAAACACCAAAGCTTACGGTTATCAAATTTCCCACATTCGTAACATCAAGGATAGCTTACACTTGTTTCACTTGGTAATTTTCTTGGTTTAATTATCACTAAACACAAGTTTATCTCCATTCAGTTTGTTCATTCTCGATTAACGTTGTTTCAGATTTAAATATTAAACTTGCTGTGGTTTTTCATCTTTTAGTTTCGTTCAGTTATTCCTGTGTCTTATTTGCAATCATCAGATCTTCATAACATTAAGGTAACACTGTCAATACGTTTATTATGACACTGGTTTTTCAAAAAAATAAGAGAAACTTCGGACTACGTCCTAAAAAAAGATACATAAACATTAGTTTATATTTTTTTTATGTTTTGCTGACCGTGCATCTTAGTATAATCTTAGTAATTAACCAAATTAAAGCACAAATTCTTGTTTTATAATAAGTTTATTATATGCCTCTACATGTTTCGAACACTGCACAGAGTGTGACGATACCAGATGCTGTATAATAAAATTTGAGCTCCTGATGATGAGTACAACACTGCTCGAAACATGTAGAGGCATATAATAAACTTATTATAAAACAAGAATTTGTGCGTTAAGTTGGTTAATCACTAAGATTAGATTGTGAAGCGCTGAAAGTTTTAAGTAGACACTCAAATGGTGAGTTATTCAGGCCTAATTATAGTTGCACCTTTTCCATAAAAATACAGAATATTTTGCCATCTAAATGACGGACAGGATAAAAGTGAGAATAAATAAATACAGGTATCTTCAACAAAGATCGGATAAAATAATACAAATATACATTTATATTTGATATACAAACATGAAACAATTAACATTACGCCATTTAGCAAACCAATATAAAGTGTATGAAGGAAGTCGAGAACGGCCAATGAAGAAAATCAGTTGTGCCGCTGTAAAAGTCTTTGTACATCATCAATACATTACAAATTATGGTGGATAAATATCAGCTGCCTAGTGTCCTGGAGCTTGTCTTGATATCGCGACAATCAGAAGGCAGTCACACGAAGAGGACAGACCTAGACTTTGATGATAGATTCTTTTCTACTTATAGTTCGTAAGAATAAATTGTTATATTTTAATCAGAAGCTCGCGGAAGTTAATGTGGAAATGTGGAAGGACGGGGTAAAAGCGAAATCGTTTTTGAATGTTAAGAATGGAATATTATCCAAAGGAAGCGTGGGAGCAAGAAATGTATTATTATTATTATTATTATTATTATTATTATTATTCAAGATTTGGATAAATGAATGACGTCTTAGCTCGAAACAGGTTAGAGAAACATAGTCTTCTCTTCCAGTGTGGTCAAACTGCAGGCCTGTGGAGTTTTTGCTGTGGTGGTTTTTAACAATTATACAGGAAATTTGAGGAGACTGAGAGAGATTTGAGGGAGACAAATACACCTATTCTCCGTCACCACACTTTACTCTGCTAATTTAGCTACGTTATCAAAACTTTATGGAGTAAAAAAACTGCTATGTTACAGCCTTGTAATGCCCCAAGCGGAATGGGAGTTTAAAATCTTCTATGTTTCGTAATCTAAGCATCTCAAATCTTTAGACGGCCAATTATCAGGACTGTCCACAAAATACGTTACAGTGGAAATGAATAAAATGTGCAAGAATCAAAATATAGTTTCTTTCTCCAGCTTAGTTGCGTTGACTGTCATTACATAATTTTTAGAAAATGTGTAATTTAAGAAGTGCAGACTTTCGTCATATTCCTGCTGAATGAGCTGACTGGCCATGGAGTTCATGTTTGTAGTAAATAAGGTAATAAATATTAAACGTAGTGAAGTGGCATACTACAAAATTCTTAAACATATCTAAAGGAACTGTGTACAGAACGAAGAAGAGAAGTTCTCACCAAATAAATTAAGCCGGAACGGCGGAACTAAGAATCAGTTTCATGTAGAATGTAAACAGTCTTCCTACTAGTTCCATGAAAACAAACAGGGACCTTGAACCGACGCGCGTTAAGGAATGTGGCTGTCTAGAAGCGTCTAGTCCTTAACTGGCGACTCTCGGCTCTGCGAAAGTGAGCGAGAGAGAGAGAGATAGGCACTGTGTTTACATGTTGACAGGAGGCGCTGACACGAGATACCACTGCGCTATGATCGCCTGCAAACGCATCTCATAAGTAATAACAAACTTTTATTGTGGATTCAGCTCCAATTTATGCCTTAATTTCTCCCAACTAATAAACCTTTAAAATAACGGTAAATGCAAAGCAGCCCCGTTACAGGCCTGGAGTGGCCCGGAGGGTTCCAGGAAGTTAAGGTTCCCAGATTTCATGACAACGGCACAGGATGGTGGTAAGGATGTCAGTCTTACACACCGGCCGCCTTTACCCCCAGGAAATGCTCCTGGTACTCATTTCTATTACAGACCGAGTCGAACGCAGGGCCATGGTGCGATCGGAAGGATTTTATGTCACTGTAAAATTCCAGTGTCACCATCTGTGATCGAACCAGCGACCTTCCGATTTGTAGCACAGCACCTTAGCCACTGTGCCACCGCGGTACTCTTAAAATAACTTTACTTGCTGTAAAAATGTTTCCCAAACGTGATTTCTACAAACATTTTACGCAAGGACTTGATGTGGTCCCTCACTTTCATTATCGAATGTGTGACTACAGCTATGTGATTTTTTTCTGTACCCACTTATGAAACACGAAGCCTGATGATGGTTGTTTTACACAGCCGTAACATGTAGCTTTCTTGTTCACCTTCATAAAGCGTCGTTTGTAGTCTTATTTATTGTTACCTATCAATACTGAATCAAGAGGAGGAAACACATTCAAAAAGCTTCTAATGATTTACTGCAAAAAACGAGAGTTTATTTCAACCGCGAAAAAATAAAAAATAAATTGTTTATTAATAAATGTTTTACAGATCAAGTTACCTCAATAGTCATGACAAAACTAAGAGAGTAAAGACCAGAAAATTGGAGTTTTGTCGTGGTATGGGAGGAATTTTCTTCGCCAGACACTCCATACCGACTGTACAACGCACGATATACCCAAACAAATATTCACATTGGGTTATTATCGAGGGGAGAAATGGTCGGAGCGTGACCCTCACCGCTCACCTATATCCATAGCTGAAGGAGAAAAAGTAATGAATTTATATATCCATGCCACTTTCTTTCTCATTGTGTTGTGCTTAATTAGGCACAGGAAAAATTTTATTATTTTCAACTGTTACAGATTACCTTATATAGCCTGTTATTATTCATAATTAATTTCATAACATTGGCCCTTTAGACGATTGGAAGAATCCACTCCATTTACAGTGTGGACCTAATTTACACATGAATATACATCAGAGAAAAACTTTTGCATTTATCAATACCCAAGCAGAAGTTCGAAAGAACCGGCACAGTGTTCTAAGCGTTCAGTTTTGTAGCCAGTAGATACAGCGAGCAATGTGATATAAGAATTACACATTGCTTCGAAGAATAACTGTAATACCTTTCTAAATTAAAATTCCTTTTGTTGACTTTATATTTCAATATCTCTGCTTTAAAACATGTATTTTCAAGCGCAGTATATTTACTCGTAAAACTTTACTAGGCCTGTAAGAATATGTAATTAATTATGCAGGAAGCACTAAAGATAGCCAATGATTCATAAAAGGGTTTCTACAACCAAATCAAAGGAAAATTCTTAAAGACAAAATATTTAAAATGTTATTCACCGAGTAAATAAGAAGTCAACTAATTCAGTTATTATGTCACTAACTCACCAGTACTAAATTCAAGGAACAATGTCTTACTTCAATTGCTGATAACAGGATTTAATATTGCACTTTTTTCGGTAACTTCTCCTACGATGCTGTCCTCGGCAGATCAAATTCTGGTCACAGTTTCTCCAAATCCGTTTTAAATATAATCTTTCAATTTTCTTATAATTTTTTATACATATTTCTTCCCCTGAAGATCTGGAAGTAAAGTGTTGCATGTATTTTGTTTTGTCTCCTTGAACTGCTACAGTGCTCTCATGCAGAATTCTGATCAGTCAGACACTAGTGAGGGTCACGCTAAGAAGAGACGCGACGCGCTAGTGGCGGAGAACGACGCGAGGGAGGGGAAAGAAAAGCGTCGTCCTACCAACAAGTACAGAGTAGCGGAGAAGTTGACTTAAAATGGTGGATGCAATGTGGAATGCATTGTTTGGTAACAAAACGATTTACAATAACTGTGTAACTCAGTTTCCTTGTTTTAGCATGAAATGTGTGAGGACGCAGGTCAAGGAATCTAATGTTACTGCGATACGTAAATTAGATTAGAGCTAAGAAATTTTTTCCAATTGTACCCCCGACATTTGAATTTTCTGATTCATTTCGTTTGTGATTTTCCTCAACTCTTCCAGACAAATTCCGAACCGGTAATCCGAACTGGTAACTAGTAAAACATTCGAACGTAAAAATTCATGTTATGATATGTTCCAAATTGGCATAATCATTTCTTATTCTACGTGATACAGTACTGTGAAACCTGCTGGTTAGTAGTAAAATAAGAAGCCTTGCACCCATCAGAAGGCGAGTGTTTTTTATCATCTGAAGACTAACTATTCTGCTTTAGATTCGGCGCGATCTATTGAGACAAAAATACTGAGAACCGTCACGGCTTCTTACTTCCGTAACTTTTCTTCGTTATTTGGTAGAATATTTCTGAAGCGAAACCTGAAGTACACGGCGTAACCATATAACAGTTCTTAGACCGCCATAAATCTCACATAATAGCCTACACGTAAACTGGAATCTGAAGATTGACTTTGAAAAGTGGTCTCCTGTCCACTGACACCATTGTACTGCCGAAGATGGCCTGTTGCATTAAGAGGAAAAACGCAAATTAGGGTCTTAGTTAACCAAGTGTCATACAGCTGTGCTGCTTAAAGTTTCTGGCGGTTTTATTTCTATTTAACTAAGTGAAAATGGCAATGAGTGAATAAAGAATGTAGTGAATTTGGAAGTCAAAAAAAAAAAATAAATAAATAAATAAAATAAAAGGAAATTCAAATTATTGGCTTTTCAAGCGAAGAGTGTGTGCTGTGATCTGATGTAGCTTTAGGGGTGAATTGTGATGTTTCAGTGTAACATAATGTGTAGATTTCTGGGTAGAAATTTCACTGAAAACACTTTTCTTCAAAGGTGTTTACCCTTGAGCAAAAGGCGACAGTCTCTTCCTAAACGCTGATATCTGTAGTTGGAAACAACGACACCAAAACTTTCGCACCCTCTTAGAAGACTACACGCTGTCTTAAATAAGGAGATCGAAATTTGAAACTCCACAGCTGTAAAATAGCCACAAACATGGATATCACACTTACATTAATGTAAATAATATATATACATATATATATAATTAAAGACACTTGTACTTAAACTTCCACATGACAGATACGAATGTGTCAAATAATGCCTTCTATTGTGCATGGTTCTACTTTGCATACTTCAAACCTATATTCTGCCAGAGAATGCAATGTACTGTAAGCAATAGAACATAACTTTGAAGCAAATCAACCGCTAATGGTCAGTTTTCTTTGATAAGAGCTCATATTACATAGAGTAATGGCTCATAAAAGTGCAACCGCGGAAACCCCTTGGGGCGTTGGCCGGACAAGAGAGGCAGTATTACAAAACCTGTTGTTTTTAAAATAGGAGACTTCGAAACTTCACCACACCCATATAAAACTTTACCATTAGGGCGTCATCTTTTATTTGCTCATTACAGCAAGTAGACTGGGTGAAGAGAGATGTCCTAACACTTCCGGCAACCACGAAAGAAAGTAATATTGACGAATACTTTATAGTTTAAATAGAGATGGAATGGAAAAGAAATGAATGTCACCGAATACCAGCATTCTCAAAGTTTCGATTAAAAAGAATAGTCATAAGCTTTATTTCTGCAGGAATTTATGAATTAAAAAAAAACTTGAAGAAAAAATTATTGCAGGAGATTATCTTTCCAAAAATTGTGCCCATATTCTCCAGAGCAGCTCTCTCAGTGTACATTTGTATTGCATCAGAATTGTAACATTGATAATACATACACGTACATTTCGTCAAATTCACTTTTACGAAATAAATATTATTAGTGAAATAAAGGAGTAATAATGATTTAGCAACACTAAACTGAAGAATTGGGACCAATAATAGTGGACTGGAATTTTTCTATCTAAAGTCTAAATAAGGGAATCTAAGAACTCGGGCTCAAAAAGCAAATTTATTACAGCTTTATTTACTAAGATGTCAGCTTGTTGAAGTTCCTTTCATTATGAACTTCGGCTTGAAAATAGATTATGATGCAAATATTTTTCCTAAAATTCAGTTTGCCTAATTTAAAACTTTAGACTTACGAGTATCATATTAGAATGCCAACGACTAATGTTTTTCATATAGCAGCCGCTCCGCTGAAGACGAATATTTCCACGAAGACAGATACAGACTGAACATTACCACGTGGAAACTTGCCGTTACCACGCGAAAATCTACCACTTTACGAAAAAAAAAACCAACTAAACAAATATTTCGTTACGGTCTAATTATGTTTATAAAATACCGAATACATTTTATAAGTACATAACTCAGTTTCGAACAGTTTTTTAACTTTTTAATTAAAAGAATTTGATTTCATATTATGTTCGTGATAGAATTACAACTGAGTAAATGCAGTAGACTTATATTTCTGTTGGTCGATGGTTGTAACATCGATGTAAGAAATAGTAAGATTTTTGACAGTTTTGTGCACTATATTGCCATGCGTTATCATTAATCCCGTGTGGGTCGGAGTTGATATGATATGATAGGCCCCATCTTGACAATTAATGCATGCCAGGCGTATCAATTTGACGACACGCCACGGGCTCATGCTGCGACTAATCAGCTTGGAATGTGGAGCCATACATTAACTGTGCAGTGTAAACACTGCAAAACTGCAGAATTACTTAACTCTTTAAGCAAACATGTAGGTTCAAAAAATTCTTGAGCAAACTTTTCAAAAAAGGTACATTACACAATACACAATACAGGCAACATAATAAGTGCTTGAAGCATGGAGGGACACAAAGTAGGCATCAAGAAAATAAGAAAACATAAATAATCGGTATATCAACCTCTATTCCAAACATCGCTTCCGAAGCGTAAGTTTAGACAGAAAGGAATTCAACCTAAAGTTACCTCTGTACTAACATAAGCATCAAGATGTGAAGGTATATGATGGCGTAAGCATTTTTTGTGACTAAAACAGCTTTAGACGGGCCTGGGCTGTCTTATTGTTCATGTTTCGTGATGACACTCAATATGACACTCAATTATAAAAGCCACTTTTCGTTGGACTCCTCTGGACGAGGGATCAGCCCGTCGCAGAGATCTCCACCTGACAAAACACGACATTCACAAGCGACAGATTTTCATGCCCCCGAAGAGATTCGATCGGGAAATCGCAACAACCGAGCGGTCGCAGACATACGCCTAAGACCTATTGGCCACAGGGATCGGCGGTTTGGAGGTATAACTCCACGAATTCTTAACCTCTGCACTAGAAATTTACGAATGTTCAACTTCATGCTCTTGCCACTTTAAGGGACAAGTTCCTGAGAGTCTGCTGGGTAAAAACCTGATCACGATGGACCCTAGAGACGGTCTGAACACAGTGGTGAATTCAGAGACACATTGCGCCTTCCGGGAATGGAGTCCAGGTCTTCCATTCCATAATAATTCACTGTTCTGAAGGTTTTTCAAAATTAGGACGTAGGTAGGTAAATCGAATTTATTTAGCTCAGGATAGACCGAAAGGAAGAGTTCTAGTGAACAATGTGGTGCAGTATTATAAACCATTAAAAATGCTCTTTCACATCTATTTGACGCCTCCGAATATTCAGTGTGTGTAATATCAAGCGATAATAAGTCATAAAAGCCTTTAAGCTTGCAACTAATATTAAAATTATTTTCGTTTTAGGCATCCATGCTACATACTGTCACCATGTTCAGGGTCCTCAAAATTTTGTATCCATCTACCAGACTATACGGCTACATAAGAAAGAAAATTACAAACGTAGTCAGTAGGCCTATGTAACACTCATTACTAAAAGTACGCGTTTCAAAATAAGGGCCACAAAACTGAACTTGATTATAAAAGTAGATGCTGCATTTCTGGCGGGAAAGTTTGCGGCATACAACAAGGCTCAGTTTTATCCAAATACTATTTGCCAAGTTATAGGGCTGTTAAAAGATAAAAAAAAGTCATTATTTGCTGGACACGTACAGTACAATATGAGATTAGGGCAGCTGCTTTTTCTTTCGAATGGCCACATGTTTTCATTGTTTTTCCATCGACGTTGGGAAATTAGTAATAAAATGATTAATAAGGAATTAAACGCGTTTAATGTAGTAAATAAAACGATGAATAGTACAAATAATTGAATAAGCTGTGTTGAAAATTTGGTACCTGAATGTAAGCCTGGAGAAATAACTAATTACGTGTACACTAAAGCCATTTTGGGAGAGTTTTTAGTAATCTCTTAGCCAATTGCCGTATATTCTCGAATCTAATCCACACCCTTTTTACAGTTTCAGACGTCTAAAAAAATCAGATGTGGATTAGAATCGCGTGCGGATTAGATTCGCGGTCGTGAGCTGGATTTTGGAAAAATGATACAGCCGCTGTACGTGCCACAAGAAAAATACAATACAATATTTTATTATTTTATTTATTATTTATATTATATATTGTATGAACTCCGTGGCCTTTAATCCGCACGCGAACTATACCGACAGAGCGGCCGCCGCGGGTCGGCGAAGTTAGTGCCAACTTTTGCGGATAGAGGGGTGTCACGTGGTCAGCGCAACGGGTCCCCACAGCCGTTA
>Ga0123352_10015714_pt1 | contig 12051 bp, 5 predicted proteins | sample TergutLab28metaG_FD_89700 | JGI IMG/M metagenome (GOLD analysis project Ga0123352, IMG submission 89700) | Labiotermes labralis P1 segment gut microbial communities from Petit-Saut dam, French Guiana - Lab288 P1 | ecosystem: Host-associated > Arthropoda: Insects > Digestive system > Gut ... | reverse complement strand
TTATACAATTATTTGCTTCCCGATGATGGGTCACTACGGCGCGAAACAAGTAGGAGTTTGTGTTCTTTAATATAATCGTAATTTTAATAAAATTGTTTGCATTTATTGGTTTGAATTGTAATAACTGGACTGTAATGTACGGAATGGGGAATCTACAAAACGGAGTACCTTTGTGAAGGTAAGGAAGGGAAAGTGAAAGAATCTGAAGAATTTTGTTGAAATCTCCACTATTTTAAACAAACTTTTAAATTATTAGACTAAAGTCAATAAAATAATTAGTGTTGGAACATTTAAAAGAGATATTAAAAAATAACTTGAAAAACTGCATCAAATAGTACACGATAATCTATGGAAGTAATATAGAGCCTATCAAACATATGGAGATGCAGTTCACAGCGTTGCTTATTTAGTCTCTGATATGACGACGAAATGGGTCCACAGTCTGACAACTGAGGGACAAATTGATCAGCCGAGTTAGACAATTTAAGATGTTTTCAGTGACAAGGAAAAATAAAGCGAGGAAGAGAACATTACGAGAATTTAAAAAAAGGGCAGTGCTAAAAGGGGTGACCATAATAACAGACAGGAAGAGGAAACACTACTGCAAAAATGTATTGCGCTTGTCAACATTAGGAATGAGGAATAAGAGGGGAAAAGACAATTAAAAATATGATGTACGAAAGAGAAATACTTTCTTCTTTACGTAAGTACTCTTGGAGAAACAAATGCTACCGAACGGAAGATGAAGAACCCGTAAAGAATGAAGAAGAGAGAAGGAAATGTAGGAATAGAAAGTAGGATAGCAACAATGATTTATTTTACGGCTATTGGATTACATAATTACAGAATTTAATATTGCTGATTTGAGGGTACTTATTAATGGTTCTATCCCGAATGGGAAGCCAGTACTTTGAAGGACGGCGAGCGAGTTTTGACAGGTACAAACTTTATGTGTGAAATTACATACCATAACTTAGCCATTGCGAAGGAAATTGTAATGCAGTTAGTACCTGTCCTAATATTTGTTATTACGGATTATGCCCACATGTTATGACGCATGAGTGAAGTAGCATACCTTGCTTCAGGTAAAGGATAAAGGTTTCTAATTTACCCTCATTACGAATACCGGCACAGGAAATAAACGATGATACTTTTTGCTTATGACAGAGAAGACGTGAAGTAAAGTATTTTCGCTTATTGTAAGAAGTTTGTGAATTTATACACTTCTGTACATACAGACTTCAGTGTAGTAGACATCAATGACTACTTAGATCAAAATATCACTTGACAGAATTTCGCGAAAAAAAAATGTTACGTTTAGATAAATATCCAACAAAATCAAATTTTGTCTTAAACGAACCAGTGCGGAAAAACGCTTCAAATCATTACGAGTTTCTAGATGTGCAGTGTTATTCCAAGGAAAGCGACACCAGGGAATTTCTGAGAGGCTTCAGGCTGTCAATCAGCCTGAAATAAATATAGCTAGTGTCATTCTAAAGTCTGGAAGTCGTAGGCTGTCAAAACTATGTTATTCATAAAACATGTTCGAGCAATTTGTTTGGCGAATTTTCAATATTCTTCACATGGTATGGGCGTTTTGAATAACCACTCCACAACACGACGCTTTTACCTACGTATTTGGGCCCGAATCAATACAAAAAAAAAGATCCAAGAAATTTCGTTTTGTCGGTGAACTTATTCTGGGATTTTCAATTCCTACTGGGAAGGGTGGCAAGATTTCCATTTGGGTGAAGGAACTTTGCTGTTCAAATGTCGTGCGTGGTGACGGCTAATGCTTATATACAAACCGCAACGAACGTCTTCCTTTCGTTGTCCTGCATACCTTGAACACACGTGCGAATTTAGGTAGCAGAGTATACACTGGGAAGAATTTAAAGTTGAATTTGTCCCTGTGCTCGCCATGAAGCTGTATAGGGAACTGGAGTTATGATCCCACTCATTCTTAACCTCTGCAATAAATGCAGATAATTGTACAATATATTATATACTGTCAGTACATAACTACATCAATATAGTGATATATGTAATAGGTTACACTGTGGCTACATGTTTCGACCGTAAACGGTCATCATCAGGCCAACAAAGAACATTTTGTTTAAGGCAAAGAAAGGTGTTACTTCATAACATGATACGTCAGATACCCACGACAATAGAATTATTAACCTTCCACAACAACAAACTGTGAGTTTATTAATTTACTACACGCATTTCAAGTTACGCACGTGTGTTCACTCGTGCAGTTTAACCACCATGAGAACATATGTTAACCCCACGGTTTGCCATGAATCAGTTAGTGAACAATCATAGCTACACTCACAGTGCAACGAGTGAATGATAGTAGATCGTGTACAGAAAATAATGGCTTCAACATTTTCATAACCTACGCAACCGACTGATTTATATATATAATACAAACGAGGCGCAGTGGTCAAATATTTCAGTTGCAACCATAATGTCACACGGTCTTCACTTGGTTACATAAATAGAATACTGTTGTTTTAGAAACCAGACTGAGGCCCACAACAACATAGCATTTAGAAGATCTTCATCTAATTGTTTACTGCTTAATTTTAATTGTTTTAATTGTAAATAGGGATTTCTTTATACATTATTTTATATTGCGCTGTAAACGAAATGGGATATCCTATTGAGTACTGCCTTTCTGTACCTTAAAGGCAAAATATTCTTCATTGACCTGATGATGACTGTTTACCGTCGAAACATGCAGCCATAGTGTAACCTATTGCATACATTATATTGTTATATTGATGTTGTTGTGTACTGACGGTATATAATATATTATACAATTGTTATTGCACAGCGGGATGGCTTCTGTCAAATGGAGATAAGCAAACAGCTTCATGTTGTGGCATCTTAGTCCCCCCGCGGAAAGGTTCCGTGTTAATCCTTATGTAGGAAAATCGGTGGAATACACAGTCGGATTGACACTTAGGATACAAAAAGATACTTTTGACCTTACCGAGAGTCGAACCTCACAAAGAACAGTGTCAGTGCCCACCAGAGGAGCCACTCGCTTGATGCTGTTCCTGTATTTATTGACAGAGTCCTCAGAACTACGTTAACAAACAGCAGTGCGTATTTCTTAAAGTTACAGCAGGTGATGTAGACACACGGTGTGACTTCCATTGCGCGTTGAAAGTTTAAGGTTAGGGTCTGAAACCAGTAGCTGTGTTTCTGACCTGACTTGTCGGTTTGCTTTCAAAAGAAAGACGTTTAAACAATATTGTGGTCTCTGCTGCAACCCTTTCCTTTTGTCAAAAGCGCACATTCCCCACCAAGACAATAGTGTTCCCGATTTCCCTCTATTGTCCGCACACTGCGAGTTTTGTTTGTTCTATATATACAGGCGCGCTTGCGTGTGTGTTTGTGTGCATATAAACATTAAGTACAAAACATTTCAATTTCGTCCAAGTTTTGTTGATATTTACCTAAATAAATCTATTCAAAATTAGTTGAGTGTCATTAATTAATATTTTATACACAAAACTGAGTCTTACTGAAAATTTGATATTATGTTTTGTTGACTTTAAACAGTTCTAAAGAGACAATTAATTTACACGCCATTTTGTTTTCCTAGAACACTATGTCAATAATGCAGAATAAAGATATTTTTTCTGTATTACATGCTTCTGTTTGATCAGTGTTTCAAACGGCTATATATATTAATTATTATGAAACTGTAGTTTTATTTTCAATTTGTATAAAAATCAACAGCCCAGTGCAAGAGAGGGCATTACAACACATCAATAATTTCAAATATCTTGTTAAACTTTTCTTAATTTAGTCCTATAATTAAAGAATGCGAGTCATCTTTAATCTCAAAGATCCAAAGCTGACGTTTTCTCTATTACTGGAACATAATTCGCTGTTATTATTCCTAACATTAATGTCCGTGTTGTAAATAATACAAGCGATGTACTAAAGAGATAGGGCCAATTGTCAACTCTTTCAGATGATGCAGCAAGAATTTAAGAGATACAAACATAGTAGTACAGCATGAATATTTCCAGAGAATATTAATACATACGTAACGTACCGAAACGTAAAGGCTATACCTTAATTAGGCCACGAAATTTTCGTCTCCAGTTCCAGTTTACTAATTTAACCGTACTTCAAGTGAAAATGATCAGTTATATTTTCCTCAGACTGCAATAGAAAAATTTTTAGGTCACAGAGTTGGGCACAGATATTTTTTAAGTACTTTCGAGGATATAATAAAGTTTTCACAAAAACTAATTAGAAATTCAGGATAAGAGTCTTTTTATTTTTGATGTTTTATATTTTGACTTGGTTGTAGGTACCCTAAGTTTTATCTTTCATACATAAGGTACATGACCAGTATATATCTTAAAGTGACAAACTTATCAGCCTGTTAATTATGGAATCTAACAGCTTCTAATTTATTCATATAAAATCATAAATTTTTGTGTGAAAATAGAATATTAAAATACTATCGTGTTTCTCCCTAAATTTTTTATTTACCCAAATAATAATTTAAAAAACCAAAGGTCCTTTATGCTCCAGCAAAATATTTCCTTCTAATAGAGTTCCACAGCAAAACACATTGTACCTGAACACTAGCCCTACATTATACTTAAACATTTTCATGATGCATTGCGCCTTGTTTTGCTTGCGTAATGATAAGAAGACACAAGTATTTAGCGTCAAATTCACAAAGATAACATTGACATTTTTAACAGTCTTGTTGTACACAAAACACACTTTGGTCTTTAACACTGTGTACATTCAATTTGCCACAACAATTCGGAGGATCATCGGTACAAATGAACACCACGAGGTGTAAAACACAAAAGGCGACCACCATATTACCCACTGCGAAAACATGAAAGCTTGTTCCAAGAAACAAATAAGAACTTGAAACATCAGCATCTTTTAATGAAGTGAGTCGTGACCGCGTTTATTAGAAGTGCGGGACAGAACTATTGCAAATCGATATAATTCAGTTTATGAATGTTAATCGGCTTAGGTTCGGAAGCACGCCAACAACATCACAGTTTAAGGTTGGAGGAGACGGCTAAAGACATGGTAGGCAGGACTTCCCACTTAAGGAAGAGGGGTTTGGAGGGCGGTTTTTAAGTTCTCGTCATTTGAAAACAGCATTTTATGGTTTATCAGAAATTGCTTCGAATTTCAATGAATTATTTGCCATGAATGAAGCAACGAAAAAAATATATATATCAGAATTGAAAAGGTAATGAAAATACGTTTATCAAATGAAGGAGAGTGGGTGGTAAGGGAGAAATATGTAGAATGTGTAGAAGAAATGCGAAATGCATGAAAATATTAATTTACAAGACAGAACTATACACAAACCGGAGGGTAGTTGGCACGCTGATATTAATATTGATTTTAAAAAACCCCTATATGAAGACATAATAAAATATCTCATAATAGGAGCAAACGGCTGGTTTTGGGGTCATATTAACGTAATATGGAGCAGAAGAAAGTGGGGATAATTTTTAGTCCCCTATGTGCAGGTCAACAGAGAAAGTAGGAGTGTCGAATGTTGATACTTGACTTGCTCAAGAATATGCTAAAGTTAATGTTCTGCTGTAGGCATATGAAACAACAACAAAAACAACAAAATGATTGACCAAAACCGTGTCCAATTTACTTCTGATTTCCATAAAAACGAGTTTTTAAAAAGGCAAAATATAGTGTACCTGATGTTTCAAGTATTAAAACCCCAGTCGTAAATATTGGCACGCATTTTTAAAACATTAAGAAATCTGGCTTTCACTAACACAGGGTGTGGTCCATATAATTCGCACTACAAACAGCTGTTAGTTTCAATGCTTTTTCCGGTTGGTCTGTATAAAAAATATGTAAAGCAGTCCCTTTACAGGCATGGAGTGGGCCAGAGGATTCCAGGAAGTTAAGGTTCCCAGATTTCATGACAACAGCACAGGATGGTAATAAGGTTGTCAGCCTTACACACCGGCCGCCTTTACCCCCAGGAAATACTCCTGGTACTCATTTATGTTAGAGGCTGAGTCAACCCCAGAGTCATAGTGCGATCGGAAGAATTTTATATCAATGAAAAATTCCAATGACACCAGCTGGGATCGAGCCAGCGACCTTCCGATTTGTAGCACAGCACCTTAACCACTGTGCCACCGCGGTCCTCTGTATAAAGAATATGTACTGTATTTAATGTGAAGCACGATCTGGAGTTTTATTATCATATGGACGAATATCAACCTTAACACAGTTCACTTCCCGTCACATTACCAACATCATATCTTAGGAGTTTACCTTATTTCCAGGCTACTTTTTCCAGACGGAGAAGCGGACGTTGCGTCGAAACATTCAAAACAGCAACTTTTCTGTTGAACTTGTAACAATGATAATGATGATGATGATAATAATAATAATAATAATAATAATAACCGCAAATGTAGTTGATCTCCCTCCTCCTCCACCTATAAATATCTTCTATCTCTAAGCCAATTTAAAAAGGGTTAAATATGAAGTGGTTGACCGGGTAGCTCACTCGGTATAGCGACTGAGCTACGGGCTGGACGGTTCGGCATCGAATCCCGGTGGGGACGAGATTTTCCGCAAGTTCAGACCGGCCCTGGGACCCACCCAGCCTCCTGTAAAATGGGTACCGGGTCTTTCCAAGGGGTAGAAGCCGCCGGGGCGTGGGGCTGATCCCCACCCCCATCTAGTGTGCCGAGTTCCTAGAAAGAGTAAAGCTATATCTCTACTCACTCTAAGGACCTTCGTGGCCTATAAAAAGTGTGGAAACCTACCGAAATATGAAGTGATGAATACGAATTTTTATGTAGGCTTAATTGTATCAAAATTATAAAGGGCAGTCTTGGTGTTTAAAATAAAAGAAAGTGCAGTTTGCACCCCGTTCTTTTAGATGGTAATTTTGTAAGTCGCGATCAGCTCTCGAATTGTAAAGGTTTACTACTTTTCCGGACTAATTTTCTCTCGTCGTCATCTGTCAGAATCCCGAATTTGAAAATAATGTATTCTTCCGAAACGTCGTTAACCTAGCGGGAAACATAATTTCATCGACCAGATGAAATTCTGGACTCTCAGAGCTCTTAGATTATCAACTCCTACAGAACAACTGAAACTGTGTAGCATAAATAATCCGATAAAGAATTGTAAATTGTACAACACTTTGCTTTATTATTTCCTTATTTAACCCTTACCCTGCTAACGTGGAGAATAGGGTGAGCTTCTAATAATGCCAGCAAATGACAGGTGGGATTTAATTCGGCGTTCAAAGGGTTAATGCTGCTTCAGCCTGCATCCGGATACCACACCACCCCAGCCGAACTACAACGTAACACCAACACACATCGAAACAAAGCAATACAACCCATGAAATAACTCAACAAATAAGTCGCAAGCTCCTGAGGTTGGATGTATTAACATTCGAAACATGTTGAGCATTAAATAATGAAATAACAAAGCAAGTGACATCAAGTTGGTCTATCTTTATTCAGCTATCAAGATGATGCACGGTTCAATAAACCTAAGATGTACAACATCATCTGGCATCTGCTGTTAGCCGTTAACTTACATTATGCTCAGCTTTACAGTCAACTTCAGATCAGAGACTTCCTCAATTTCACCCGCACATTAAATTACACAGTAAATCATTTAATATTTCACTATACCGGACAAATCTAGCCGCAGAAATGTCAATAAATATTTTGACAAATGTACAAAAAACATTTTTAATAGTAATAAGTTTACAGTAATGATAAAGAACTCCGTACGCTACAGGCTTTCATTCCGTTATAGTAAATGTTACTGTAAAGAAGACCATAAATCACACCCCAGTTCATGTCGTTTCAGTGTGAACCTGGTCTGCAGTGTCCAAACCAAGAAGCTTCACTGAAACCAGGACCGGTTTTTCTTCACCCTTCAAAAACTCTTACCCCCAGCCGTAAAGAGCAGAGGCTACTACTACCCTTAGCAACCATCTGCGGGATTTCAATAGCCATAGTACGAAGGGGATGGGGTAGTTTGATAGAGAGCAAGGGGATGCCGGGATTCTACCGCTGCATTCTTTTGTGCCGACACACACACACACACACACACATGTAGCCTACGTACAACGTCGTTGGAGTAGCTACGAAGCTGCCATAAGCGAGGGATGGGCAAAAGTGGGGAGGCTAAAGTAGAGTCCTAAAACCTACTGCGGTCGCTCTCCAGGATGCCAAGCTAGTGCCGGGCTAACAAGGCAACACAGTGAGTATAAATTCCCATTTATTACGTACCTGCAACCCTTAAACGATTCACGCAGAATTTCTTCTGATTGGGAAAACAAAAATTCAATTCCTTAATCTTAGGGTCTTCTGGGATGGGCGCTGTGTGTTCGGTAAAGGCCAGATTACACTGGTCATCCTGGATGATCATCGGACTGATCATAAAAAGGTGAATTCAATGGATGAACCAAATTCCGTTATTCATCAACACAGAACAGCGTCGTTTATCTCAAAAAGTCGGAATGTGAAGACTTAGTCATAGTAAGTTATTTTGCGTGGGGAAAAATGGAAAAGAACTAGAGAGCAAAGAGAAGAAACATCACTTGTTTAGAATTAAGGAACTTATATTAACACATTTGTCTTCGTCTTGGTTGATCACTTCTGATGAATCAACTCTTTACACTGTTCATTTTAACGATTCATTCAATCACGGAAAGTGAACAATGTAAGCCTGTCTTTGCGTTGTTCACTTTTGATTATTCATCAAAATGAACCAAAGCTATCCGCAGCCATCTTTTTTTTTTAAACTTCAACGTGGATTATCACTTTCGAAGAAGTGACTGGGTACCCTTTCAATGATTCATTCAAAGTGATCATCGGAAGTGATTATTCGAAATTAAAAAAGTAAACCTGCCATTATTAGTTCTCAATATTTTTGAGGAAGCTGTTGTCATACCGGGATGCTGATAAGTCCTTAGCCCGACCAGGAATGAAACAAACTCGGAAGCATGCCAAGGACGCGCGATTTCAACAACATCGAGACGCGAACTGTTATCAAGTCCCCCCCCCCTGCAAGACAAGGCGTCGAAGAAAATTCACGCCATTCTGACAGAAACATTAGCTTTTTTCCTTCCTGATCGGACTAAGGATTAATCGGCACCCCTGTACGATATTATGAAAAAAGCAGGCTGCGGGTCCCTTCGAAATATTGATAACTTGTTACGAAACTACACGGCGTCATAACCCAAAAGACCGCAATTTTTATGTTTATCGCTCTAAGAACCCGAAGTCTTACAATTCATGTTGCACATTAGTCTGTAGTAACAGCACCTTATTGTTCAAATGAGAATGATGTTACGTCATATGGTAGTAAAATCCCAAAGTTTAACATTGCTAATAACAAAGTTCGCTGTTCGACTCGACTTCGATTAAGTTGTGCACTGTCAAAACTTCGCAAGCTATTTTACATCCGTGTTAAATCCTTGTTCTGTATGGGTATGAAACTTGGTCGCTGACATTGCGGGAGGAAAGGAAACTGAGGGTGTTTGAGAACATGATGTTGAGGAGAATATTTGGACCTAGGAGGGACGAGGTAACGGGGGAATGGAGGAGACTACATAACGAGGAGCTAAATGATTTGTACTGCTCACCCATTATTGTGCGGGTGATAAAATCGAGAAGAATGAGATGGGTTGGGAATGTGGGGCGTATGGGTTAGGAGAGGGAGGTGTATAGGGTCTTGGTGGGGAAACCGGAGGGAAAGAGACTACTGTGGATACCAAGGCGTAGATGGGTGGATAATATTAGGACGGATCTCCAGGAAGTGGGTTGTGGGTATATGGACTGGATTGGTCTAGCCCTGGATAGAGACAGTTGGCGGACACTTGTGAGTGCGGTAATGAACCTTCGGGTTCCGTGAAATGCGAGGAATTTCTTGACTAGCTGCAAACCAGTTAGCTTCTCAAGAAGGACTCTGCACCATGGAGTAAGTAAAGAGTATTAATATTATCCTGCCAGCTTATTCTCAGTCTTTCATGTAGCTACTTGGATAGAGGATTCTCAGCTAAGTTTCAATAATGCCGCAGTAGATAAGATAAGAATAAGAAAAAGCAATGTAATCCTTATAGCAGTTTCAGGCACTGTAAGGAAATACGATATCTATATGACATACCGTACATTTATATCGTAAGAAAACAGATATGTTTTGTTACCCCAAGTCTCTCTTTGCCTTTAGGTTAGAACCGGTAAGAACTTATTTAGAGAATGTGTACATTTACTTTATCTCTACTTAATTTACTATATTTACTATGTTTATTGTTGGGGTACGCGGTGACGCAGTTGGTTGGGGCACTGCGCTACAAGCCGGAAGGTCGCGAGTTCGATTCCCGATGATGTCAGTGACATAATCCTTCCGGCTGCACTATGGCCCTGGGGTTGACTCGAACTCTAAATGAAACGAGTACTAGGAATATTTCCTGGGGGTAAAGGTGGCCGGTGCGTAGGGCTGACAACCTTATCACTTTTATGTGCCGATTATCTTGAAATATAGAAGCCTCAACCTTCTGGAACCCTCGGGGCCTGTCCAGGCCCGTAATGGGATTGATTTACCTTTATCTTTACCTTACCTTACTATGTTTATTATTATGCCAACAAGTGCACATAAAAATAGTGTAAAATTAATATTAATCTACACTACTTACATGTGTATTGTTGGTACAATAAAACACATAAATATATATTTATTATATTTCTACTTCCTGTGTAAGTTAATGCAGCCGAAGTGTAACGCTAATCGCATTTCTACATCCAAGCCTGTAGTCCTGAAACAAATACATGTGTGACCGTGTAAGATATCGTAACATGGAATTACACTGAGTAGGATACGGGCTGGATTATCGGGGAATCGTGATTCAATTCTCGGCAGGAGTAAGAGATGTTCTTCTTCAAATTGAAGACGTCGTCACTATAAATCCCAAACCTTTACCGAAAGGGCGACAGACAATGAGAAAATTGAAGTTTCCGCACCGCGAAACACACTAACAGATCCCTATATTTCCTCGAAACTTCCGAAATTTTGTTATCCCTGCTTCACAGTATAACTTCCAAGAACGCCAAAACCTGGTACTGACGGATATTTCCCACGTGAAGCGACATGCCTGTAGCCCACCTCCAACAATTTTCTAGTGAGTCTGGGCAAAAGGACAACTTTTACCACAGAAGGAATATAAGCACTTTGGTTACCCATAAACTGCATACGTGGTGATAGACACCTACAACAAAAATAAACGCGTTGTGAAAAAATGAGTTAAATAACATTTTAGGCTTCCAAGTTTATTTCAGTTTTTTTAAAGCTCTTCTATCTTTTTGCAATATCCATCGCCAGGGTGACTAGACTTTGTCATTTTGGTCTAAGATAGTATTCTGAAAGGCTCTCAATACAGGATGCAGCTAAACCCTACTAACCGACAGCAGACCTATACAGCAGGTACAGTCAGGGGTGTGCTGAAGCAGGAACACATCGGTATACCGACACAGTACGTACTACTCTTTTTCATGTGGCAGAGTCCGTCATAAGAAGGTTATAATTCCTCACCTAATTAATAAATTCTCTGTATTTTACGGAAGCGGATATGCGTTACTGTGGGCACAAGACCGCGTAGCTTAATATTTCTTTAAGGTCCCTTTTAAACTTTTTCTGTTATCTGAGTCTAGATTTTCCAAGTAGCCCCTTTCATTCAGGTTTCCTCACCAGAACCATTTATTCATTTCTGTTCTAACCAATAACAACCACACATCTCTGTCACTCCAGCCACCCTGATGTAATCAACTTAGTAGCGTCTTTATAAGTGCAAATCATGATTTTTTGTTTGAGGGTTGCTTGACCGTGTATCTTCCTCATGAAATAAAGTGAAGTGCCAACTTGATGCAACAAGGTAATTTTATTGATGTATTCTTAGCTCGACATGTTTCGGGTACATACGCCCATCATCAGGAGCATTAGATGTTGAGTTGCAGCATATGGTTTTCTGCACCG
>Ga0123352_10015711_pt1 | contig 12053 bp, 9 predicted proteins | sample TergutLab28metaG_FD_89700 | JGI IMG/M metagenome (GOLD analysis project Ga0123352, IMG submission 89700) | Labiotermes labralis P1 segment gut microbial communities from Petit-Saut dam, French Guiana - Lab288 P1 | ecosystem: Host-associated > Arthropoda: Insects > Digestive system > Gut ... | reverse complement strand
GTTGCGGTTTTTCCGATTTTAAAACAAAACTTGATGCAAATGCGTTGTTCGGTACTTTCACACATCGTAAAATTCGCTATGACATAAACGCACGTGTTACTTCCGCGACCTACTACAGCCAACCGAGCAAACGCAGCCTCTTGCAACTTGTGTCATGAGTTGTTAAGACATGTACGAACATGTCAAGACTGGTTGCAAACACATCCCACCCAGTGAACAACCATTACAATTCCAATCCGAATACTATTTGAACAAACCTCGTATTCATGAGAGCCAAACATGATTTTTTAGCGTTGCCAGCTATACTATGAAGGTAAAGGTAAAGAAGTCCCGTTACAGGCCCGGAGAGGCCCAGAGGGTTCCAGGAAGTTAAGGTTCCCAGATTTCATGACGACGGCACAGGATGGTGGCACCGGCCGCTTTTTACCCCAGGAAATACTCCTGGTACTCATTTCTGTTAGAGGCTGAGTCGACCCCAGGGCCATAGTGCGATCGGAAGGATTTTATATCAATGAAAAATTCCAATGACACCAGCTGGGATCGAACCAGCGACCTTCCGATTTGTAGGACAGCACCTTAACCACTGTGCCACCGCGGTTCCCAGCTACACAATGAGTGCAACGTTAAATACTTTCATATTGTTCACTGTGACATGTAGCTCAATAATACACACAGAACGAATTGTTGTGTTTCAATTGCAATAATCGGTATGCGAATGCGTCACAATGTTACGTTATAATACGTTAGGTATCGTGTTACGGCTCGAACAAGGGACGACAGTCTTATGTGTGTTGGGAAGGGAAAGAAATATCGGTCCGAAGGGGGAAGGCGGTGAAGGAGAGTTATCGGGTACTGTAAATCGCATGCGCAGAATGCCCAGTAACGTCAGTTCGTAGGTCAAAGGGACGTAATACACAGAGCAATGCTGACCACAGAACTGCTACAAGTACTTCCCATGAGTCAATCTTATCTTTCAGCATGTCTACATTTTCTTCAATGCATTATTAAAAAAGGAGCAAACAAATTCACAAAGACGGCCATCGAGCCCACGTAAAGGAACAAATGGTTGGCACGTGCAGGCGCTTGATTTCATTCAAGCATCATTTTTCTATTCATGATGACGTCACTACAACCCACAGACAGAGGAAGGAATGAGTGAAGTATTTTTCCAGCACATGATGCAATTTTGGTGCACGTACATACAACTTTCTATGCTGTGTGTTTGGAATACTTAAACAAGGTTAGAGACGAAGTCAGCTGAAGAGAAACTATAGTCAGAAATCAAATTACAGTCTTCTGGGACTAACACCGTGTAGTTTGCTGGATGTATACCAACGTATACCAACGTATTCATCTATCTTCAGGGTATAGCAAGTCTCTTCTGAAGACTTACAAAATGTCGGTATGCATCCACCAAACAGCGCGACACGCACCGAAAGAACATGACTTTGACAATTCCTGCCGTCAGCACCTCAAATGTCAAACGCGTATAAATCTTTTTTATGTGGAAGGCAAAGAAAACAGTAAATTCGAACAATTTTTTCCAATCGCCACGCCCTTACGGAGGACCTAATGATTTTTGATACTGACGGAAGTCCCAGTCTTCTTTATATTATTATTATTATTACTCAAATTTATTCTCGCCTATTAGTTATTAGATGGCGGTATTCTGGTTAATTCCATATCTCAATAAGAGATCAAAACGATTTACCCAGCACTTTACGAATGACGTTTGCAGTTATCATTAGAATGATCTGCAGTTCCAATGCCTGTGGGTGATCAGGGGACATTATTATTATTATTATTATCATCATCATCATCATTATCACCTCCTTTATGCAGGGTATTTAAACTTATATTCCTGAGACAAACTATGTCCCTAGGGAATACAGTGTTGCAGCTATTCTGTTGTTACTATTCATGGTGCCTTTATCGTAAGTTCCACTGTTGAATCTATTGTACTTTTACATTAGTACTTTCCGAATTATGTGTGCAGTGCCCAATATGGCTGTTTTCTGTAGTTCCTTGACTTCATGTTTACCCGGTATGTTGCTCACGTATTTTGTGAATGACTTTGAAATAGTCCCAGTCGCCCCTATTATTACTGGTATCACCTTTGTTTTTACATTATTATTATTATTATTATTATTATTATTGGTGGTGACATGATTTGTACCTTTTTTGACGTTTTGCTGACCGTGCATCTCAGTATATTTATCTCAGTAATTAACTAACTTAATGCACAAAATTTTTGTTTTACAATAAGTTTATTTCATGCCTCTACAAGTTTCGAGCACATGTCCTCATCATCAGGAGGTCAAAATTGCATTACACAGCCTCTGGTATCATCATACCTATAGGTGTGATGATACCAGAGGCTGTGTAATGCAATTTTGATCTCCTGATGATGAGGACATGTGCTCGAAACTTGTAGAGGCATGAAATAAACTTATTGTAAAACAAAAATTTTGTGCATCAAGTTGGTTAATTACTGAGATAAATGATTTGTACTGTTTTATTTATATTCTGTCTCGCATATTGCGCTGTCTAGATTTTGTTTGTAGTCGCCTTGCACTGGTTCTGTTAAATTAGCAGACACACGGTCCGACAATTACAGAATGTAAATAAACGAATTACTGAACAGCAGAGAACTGAGTGAAATGATTATAATTTGAACGCCACATTACAAAAGGTATCCTGTCTTTAAGCTAGGTTCAAACCTGGTGCCTGCGGCTAGTCAACTAATAACTTCACGGAAATGAGTATGAAATTAAATTAAGTTCTGCGTTCATGAGTTTCGTCACACACAGAAACAATTTATATATAAGCCGGTAGAATTTAGTCTACATTTCCACATACCGTTTTTTCTTAAATAAATATTAGTGTTATCCTCCCATATATTACGTGCCCATTTGCTATGGACTTTCAAATTTTCTACGCTATAAGGGCCTCTTCAATCTAATACGTAGCAGATGTTGCCCTAGTAGGACTAGTCTCCAATCATTATTTTACGTTCAATTCAGTTTCAGAGAAAACGTCTAACTAATAGTGGTGTTCGTATCACGGATCAGACAGATGTAGACAGGAAGCCCGCCCCCAGATAATCTTCTACAGTGCCTTCTTAAGTCGGTATCTCTACTGTTACTGAAAGGTAGGGGGGGAAAATGCCAATTAAAGAGTCTGTGATTAGAAGGAACTCTTATGTTTTGAGAAGAAATTTCATTAATTCGAAAGTAAATACTACTTTCTGAATGGTAAGGTCATAAGTCAACAGCTTAGTTAAAAGAAATGGATAAAGAAAGTGTCATTGTCTCTGCTATCTTGTAACCACAGCAACGAGATGTCTTGCATTTTACTCGATGAAATTTTACATGAGTTGCCATCTCCACTGTACCCACATACATTTTCTTTAAGTAAGTTTAAGACATGTGGGCCGGGTAGCTCAGTCGGTATAGCGACTGACTACGGGCTGGACGGTCTGGGATCGAATCCCGGTGGGGACGAGATTTTCCGCCTGTCCAGACCGGCCCTGGGGCCCACCTAGCCTCCTTTACAATGAGTACCGGGTCTTTTCCGGGGGGTAAAGTGCGGCCGGGGCGTGCTGCTGACCACTCACTCCTTCTAGTGCAGCGGTCATGGAAGAGTAGAGCTATACCTCTACCCATCCTCTGGGCCACACCGGGCCTGTAACGGGATCACTTTACATTTACCTCTTTTTAAGTTTAAGATATGGGGAAGACTTCAGAGCACTGTTAATGAAGAAAATAGTTCTCTGCTATGTAACACCTCGTTAATTGGTAGTATTTATCTACGTTTGTAAACAACACGATTCCTACATTGTCATGTATTATTCTGAAGGAGGCGGCAGCTAGCTCCACCGAAACGCCCGCAATTAATTACCAATTAGCGTTGTACCCCAGAAGACTTAAAGTTTAATACCAGCCCCCACTGACGGTTTTTAGATGATCCCAATATGGAGATAATGAAGAATGATCTAGTTGAAGGATTTCAGGAGTACACTCATCCGCCGAATTTCTTGGAAGTTAGGTTCCAAGAACCTCACCGAAAAACAAAAATTCGCACAGAATTAACCCCGCCCATATTCCCTATTTTTTTTAAATATATCTGAGTGTTTTTCTTTTCTTTGCAGAAAGATTGGGATGGAAAGCTGCTTCTTATTTCTTCCTCCAACTCCTTTAAAACCGTGCGGTATAGCTGGAACAACTCTATGCATTTTCGAACAATTCTGATGCTCCCGTATATTGAAGGATCTGAGTGATATAGTTTTATTCTAGGTGTGAGCCGCGAATCTGCGCAACATCGAAAGGGGATGGATGACTAAAAAGAACGGTGGTAACAAAGTCTTCACTTTGGGCCCAACATAATGTAAATCACTGGCAAAACCATTCAATAAGTTACAAATTAACAATTATCTAAATTAAAAGCCTCCGTATCGGGTACTGACATAACATTAATACGGTGTGATTAAAAAAGATGGACTCAACTGAACAGTAAACGGCGCCTCAACACACGCCAGACAGTTGTTTGCGGTATTCCAAGTTCTATTCTCGCTCTACGGGTTGACTTTCGTGGGCTACGCTCAAAACTCTCTTGAATTCGTCTCACGTTCTCCTCTGATACACGTGGTCGGACGGAGATTTTGTCTTTATACAGACAGCCTATTTACTCAAATTGGTGATTCCAACGACAAATGCTCTTCCTCGTTGGAGGTTGAATGTTGAAACGAAGAGGAAACACACGCTGCACAGCAGCCGCCGACTCAGTTTTAATGAACTCACGAACGCAAAATATCTAGTGCTTCATAGTAGCCATTTTGCTCTCAACTGGCGCTGCTGCACGGCTGTGCGCTAGGCGAGCGCTCTAGCGGTGACATTTGAAACTTTTGGACCTCCTCTTTCAAATGTAGATCATTCATATAACCTGTACAGTTCAGGAAATATAGACGTATGAAATTAAGTACATCTTTTTGAATCACATCTATATATAGGGCAATTTCGTTTATTGCAATGCTAATTAGTGGTGGAGATGCAACAGTGATGTACGCATACTGTTTCCTTGTAAATAAATAAAATTTACAAAACCCGCAAAAACATTTTGCGTTCCGTGATGAAACTATAAAATGTCTCCCAGCAGGAGTGTTCTTCCGCATTATTTTTATTTGAAACCACCGAAGGAAATGTGGGTCGCACTCTCTTAGCAGTTAAAGGCAAAGTATCACTAAGCTGTCAACCGTAAATGTTAATACTGCCTTCCGACAATGGCCTGCAGCCACTGTGAAAGCCCTGCAGATTTCGGCTAATAAACAGAATGGTTCGGTAGCATAGCAACGAATTCTGCTCAATGAAGAGTTCCGTTTCTCGCTACAAAGCCATTCCATCTTGGTTTCAATGTACAGAAGAAAACCAAAAGGACTCCTATAATTAAGGTATTATATTAACCGACAAACAAAACTGTGTAAAAGAGATATTTGAATTACAAAGGATTAGTTTCCTTTTTGTCTTCCTATACTTGTTGAAGATATGAGCCTGACTAGCTAGTACAATTTTAGCTGATAACATACCGTTGTATATTGCTACAATTAAGGTGTTATATTAAACGACAAACACAAAACACCTTAATTATAAGCAGCACACAACGGTACGGTGTGACGTAACAAGAATTTGCCTTTACGGTGAAATCTGCCGAGTAACACTTTATACACAACCTGTATCTGAGCGACTTATATAAACACACTAGCAATTATTACGTTTATTGGACCGTGCATCATCTTGATAGTTGAATAAAGAGAGACCAACTTGATGTAACTTGCTTTATTATTTCCATTATTTAATGCTCAACATGTTTCGGATGTTAATACATCCATCCTCAGGAGCTTGGGACTTATTTCTTTGAGTTATTTCATGGGTTGTATCGCTCTGGTTCGATGTGTGTTGGTGTTACGGTGTGGTTTGGCTGGGGTGGTGTGGTATCCGTATGCAGGCTGAAGCACTATGTGCTCCAGCCTGCATGTACAATGCTGCTACATTGTTAGCAACCATACTTATTGCGTCCTTCTGTAACTTGAAAATCTTAAAAATGTTACTGAAAACCTTATTTTGTTTTTTGCTTTGTAAACATTGTATAATTATTTTTTTCTTTTTCAAATGAAGCCAAATAGGTGCACACTGCTTCTTAGTATATTTATATTAACGTCTTACATGTTTCGGGAAACTACGTGCCCATCATCAGGAGAACTTATTGTATCTGTGCGACACTGGTATTTCTCACTCTGAGTGAAAAATACCAGTCAACAAAACATAAAAAATTGTATAATTACAATACTTCTTTGTAGCACATTAATATCTGTTGGCTCCTGCTTATTTATTAAGTTCATAATAAATAATAGAAGAATTTAACTAACAATTTTAAGATTAAGATAAAAATATTGGTGTGGTACAGTTACAGAATTTAAGTAACAATTTTAAGATTTTTAAGATACAGAAGGACGCAGTACATATGACTTTAAACTTTGCAACAGCAATGCAAATTTAAAAAAATGGTACGTTATACATTTTATAGCAACATTGCAAAAAGCATATGGTTTTGGAACAAGTAACGCAATGGTCTCCCTGAAGATGGTGTAACAAACACCGAAACATGTAGGAGGTAAGTGGTGATAAATATGTGTATTTAACATACTATGTTCATTTGGTTGGGATAAAAAGAATCTGTCGACCGCAAGGATGCACTGTGTGAAAAGCTTCAAAATAATTACTGTCTAGTTTATTTTAAGAGAAACGGTAATTTATTTGACCACCTTCCATGATAACAGCACGAACAAGCTTTTAGAAAGTGTCCAGCGCATTAAGCATAGGTTATATCTGGTGCGTGACAATTATTTGTGAGCAGTGCGAGAATGTCGCACGCCATTCTGCAGGAGGATGGAGCTCCCCCTCTGGGCTTCATTGCTCGCGAGTGCCTGAATGAAGAAATTCCTGGGGGGGTGAATAAGAAAGTACAGACCGTTCCCTTGGTAACCCTGCACCCTCGACTTCTTTCACATCACAGACAAGGCATACAACATGGCAGTCTATAGGATCGATGACAGCCATTTCAACAGTTTATCCTGTTGTGTTACAGAAAATAAGGTGTAAAAAGAATAGGCGTAGGCAGAGCCACTGGAACCGGTTCACAAGGCTCGGTTAATATTAGATTCTGTACAAATGCGGCAGTAAAAAGAAATATCACCGCCCCTATCGGAAACTGAATGCCAGATTGACTGAGCTACCCGGTTCTCCGGAAACAGTGCTTATGTGAAACATGAGATGCATAATAAATTTTATTTTTAAAATCGCGAGAAAGTAGGCTGATCATAACGCACATACATTGTATTCGAAAAGTAACACAACAAAGTCTTGATAAATTTCACAACGAAAACTTAGGACAGCATTTGCGCGTCCTAACGTCATTGTCAAGCGGGTGGCACACTCAGGTTTTTCAAAGAGCTTCTAGCTTCATATATGGTTCGGACATGTCAACAGCTTCCTGTTGGATTTCGTTGTGTTCCTCAGTAACGTCAGGAAAATTTCGGGATTTGAAACCGGATCACGACTGTTTATATCAACATTTCTTTCGACTCATTCATTGCAAATAATCGTGCCGTTCAATATTATGGTTCTGCTGTCTCAATCACTGACACAATGATGATGATGATGATGATTAAGATAATGATAATAATAATAATAATAGGCTCGACAGCCCCGTTTGGGCTCTGACCTTCCTCAGAATATGTATTTCTTCAACCCTGTTTGTAGCCTGTCTCCTTCATTAGCTTTCACCTTTCTTTAACTGTAAACCTCTTATATCACCTTTGGTATTCCAATCCCTTTATATCCTCTGCCCTGGCTAAGAATATCCTTTCTGGAGTTCGTCCTTCATTCCTATCACATGGCTTGCCCACTGTAATCTATTAATTTCAATATATTTTACCAGATATGTTCTAGTATATAGTCTCTATATCTCAGCTAAGCCACTGAGGGCGAAAACAAACTCTAAACAAATACACAGAATGGATTCTATGGTACTTAAAGAGGTGTTTATTCAGCAAGAATACAGTAATTACGACAACGCAGTCAGTGAAGCAATTTTTAAATGCAGTACAATATCTACAACTGTTCATTTGTTTTCCCTACAGCTCATTTCCAATTGCTTGCTCGAAATTCTGCATGGTTATCAAAATGTAAAGACTACTGTCTTCCAGGAAGCGACATCATGAAGTGCGGTAGATTTTACTGGCGTTACAGACGAACCTACCGTCTCCATAATCACCTCATCTGCACTGATGACGGAGAAGGTAAGGTTCACAAACATGCCGACAGACCTATATCTGATTGCACGGCGTCAAATTCCAGAAGAAAATAATCTTCATAGAAACAGCCGTGGTAACCTAAAATCTCGGCCAAAACGTGTTCAAGTACTTCGAACCAATCTGAAGTACTCGCAGTTGCAAACATTTTTAATTACAAAAACGTAACATACAGCTGAATAAAAAAAAGGGCACTCTTCTGAATGCAAAGGGAATATTCAAACTCCCGATGGACATCTAAACCTTGTCGGATACAAAATGTCGAATAATCGGATGATGATGATGATGATTACGAATTGTACAGTAAACAATGCAGAGTCGCGTAATTTATTTCAAACTCCCAGCACTTTCTTGTTGGTACCGAGGAAAAGTGTGCCGTAGAGTCACAAATACAGTTGGCGAAAGGCTGAGATTCAAAACGGCAAATCATCAAAGTCGTAAACGTTATGGCTTGAGACAACACCGAGGTGACTTAGTTACTGCAAATAGTTACATTTGTAACTGAGTTATTCTCTACGTAATATATATATATATATATATAAATATATATATAAAGCATTTTAATAAATTCTGGAATATGCTACCGATATTCTAGTTATTGTCTATTGTTGATCTGTAAAATTGGGCAGGAAGTAAACTGAAACTTATGACCATATGTTCCTGCAGCACACCAGTATTCCCTCAGTGCACATGAATATATTCTGGCTGTGTCAGTGTGAGTTTGTCTGCTCTGTGTTCTAACGGTAGGCGCCCTGCGAGGTCATCTTCCATTCTAAGGGCAGTGAAACGTGTCAAAAAGGATTCGTCTCAGAATTCTGAGCCAAAGCAGGCTGAACGTCATGGTTAAAAAAAAAGGAAGACAGTGGCAGGTTTTCTGCAATTGGTGTTGAACGATTTTGTTTATTTTTATTTTCTTGGCTTCCGTCTCGCTGTCTTTTCTTCCCGATTTATTTATTTATTTAAGTACTTTTATCACCTACAAAGGTAAGGAATTGTAACACTGAATGGCGAGATTATACGGAATATGAACTCGGTGTAATGAGGAAACAGGTGGTCGTGAATTATTTTAATCGAGTACAGCACAAGTGATTGAAAAACACGGAAAGGCCTGCGACAGAATTTCCGGAATCCGACATCAGCTTTCAAAGAGGTATCTTTCGTAACTTAAGCGAAAATACTGACCACCACGCCAGAAATGTTGGTCATTAAAACTGCACACTTTGGGAATAAAAAAGGTGTTGATTTCCCATTACATTCATAAAGCACATTTTTCTATAACTTAACATGCGAAGTGATGATAATCGAAATGTGTTTCTAGCCGTGTTTCACTGTAATGACCAAATTTACGTAAACTCCGTGTATTTATTTCGTTTATTAATTAGAGTTTAGTACAAAGCACACTGTGCAATGGTATAAATAAATCACACAAAACCATGAGAGTTAATGACGCTTCTGGAAGAAGCAGTCTACACGAGCAAACAAAATGAATGACATGCAGCAGTTCATTATTACTGCGCAGAAGATGTTTAATATCCGAACCAGAACAAGGAGAAAGAAGGGAACTATTCTTGGAAAGAACAAGTTCTGTAATTTGCTGGCTCCGTCTGCGCAACGGATTCGAAACTTGAAAACAAGTATTGAATAAGACAGAGTGGAATTCGCCAGTACGAACTAGAACTTGTTAATGTTCAAATCGTACTCCTTTGGGAAGACATTTATTACATTCCGGTTTAAGAACAAGATATATACTGGGACGGTCATTCAATTTCGAAGGATCACAAAAGAATTACTTTACAATACTGCCCTAAATCTGCGAACTGTGCGTTACGATGTTCTAGTTCAAGATCAAATACATCGGACAGGGCTGCGACAATAAACAAATATATTTTTTTCTTTGGACAATAAAATCTTAACTTGTGGAAGAGTAGCAGAAAAGCAGAGTATCGTGAAAAAAACATATTCCAAGTTTCAAACAGTAGTTATTACCCCAATACTACCTAAGGTTATAAGAGAGCAGCGCAAGGCGGACAGTATGAGGATATGGTGTTCTGCGATTTGTGAGATATGTAGAAACCTGTCTCGATCTTCAGATTACGTGGAGGCAGCAGGTTCCTCTACAATGTTGTGCTTATCTACATAAAGAATGTAAAGTTTCTCCAATATTAGTTCTTATTTCTAAGAAGTTAATTGTGACTTTCAGCATCCCAAATAGCCTAATCAGTAAAAGCTTAATAACAATGAAAATAAAAAAATAATAATAACAATAACAACAATAATAAGAACAATACCTGAGGAACATACCAAGAAGGCGCGAAATTAAGGAAATACAAAGAACAGCAATATTGAATGCTGCACACATACTGCGGAAAGTACTAATTTAACAGTACAAAAAGTAAAAAGATAAAGTGATCCCGTTACAGGCCCGGTGTGGCCCAGAGGGTGGGTAGAGGCATAGCTCTACTCTTCCATGACTGCGGCACTAGAAGGGGGTGAGTGGTCAGCAGCACGCCCCGGCCGCATTTTACCCCCGGGAAAGATCCAGTACCCATTTTACGGGAGGCTGGTTGGGCCCCAGGGCCGGTCTGGAAGGGCTGAAAATCACGTCCCCCACCGGGATGTGATCCCGGACCGTCCAGCCCGTAGTCAGTTGCTATACAGACTGAGCTACCCGGCCCACACTAGTGTAAAAGTACAAAACGTATTTCACGCGGGAAATAACATAATAGTGTAAGCACAGGTTGTAAATACAGAACAGTCACAACGCTTTATACCCTAGAAACTCGGTTTGATTCAGGTATGTAACTGTAACTGTAACTACCCCGCAAAAGTATGATAACAAGGACAATAATAATTTCATGCATGTTGCTGTATTTGCAACGAAAACTGGCGTAAAGGCAATTACCTCTTCGAAAAATGGCGTCCCTCTAGATTGTGAATACAATTTCAGCTCATACCTGACAGAAAACATAACTAGTTTCAAATACAAAAACCAGCTTATTAACTTCTTCAGGGGAACATGCGAAGTTGGTTGTGTGAATCGCATAGAACACGTTAATACGCTGTGTGGCAAACTGCAGAGCTACTTAACCTGCCACGAGTACATACAGCGTCACTACTACTGGGCTTGAAACTGTTAATAATATTTATATCCATAAAATCCATAGTGACTGTTTCTACAATAGGATGAAAAGAAGCATCACATTTTTCATTCCTAAAAGATATTCCATGTACTATTACACCTTGTAAGAACACAGGCTACGCTAGGCTTGTGGGGCTGAATGTAACAGTATAGTTTGTAATGGGAAAATTAGACCTCAGGCAAGAACTTACCTTCTGTACAAAGTGTGCAAACAGAACATGCGGCGCATAATGGAATACATTCAACAGAACACAAGCAAAGCGGTTATCCTTCCCTCACACATTGTTAAATACCGTATATACAATACTATATACAGCACTCTCTTACCTTGGTGTTGTTTACCTTTTGTACATGTTGTATTTTAAGATGTCTTGTGTGTATTGTTGTAGTTATCTTGTGTGTATTGTTGTACTGTGTGCGCATTGCTGTTTTAACTTTGGATGCCGGACTGCTGGCTAGAAGTCAGTATTCGGAAGGTCCTGCGACCGGCCACCTCGACACAGGTTTTCCTTGGTTTCCCTGTGTCTATAAGCAAATGCTGAGATGGTT
>Ga0123352_10015709_pt1 | contig 12054 bp, 4 predicted proteins | sample TergutLab28metaG_FD_89700 | JGI IMG/M metagenome (GOLD analysis project Ga0123352, IMG submission 89700) | Labiotermes labralis P1 segment gut microbial communities from Petit-Saut dam, French Guiana - Lab288 P1 | ecosystem: Host-associated > Arthropoda: Insects > Digestive system > Gut ... | reverse complement strand
GCAACCTGGAAGACAAAAGATTCTGCACCGAATGATAGCAAGCATTTCCTGACCTCAGTCTACTCTTTATTTCTTCCCGAATAGAATTTTGGATTGTTAAAGTTGTTCCCAAATATTTAAACCTTTCCACCCTCTCGAAGGTACTATTATCAATCCTCACACTGTGAATTCGTCCTGCATTCTGATCTCGAGACATGACCATGTACTTAGTTTTATCAGTACTTACTTCCAGTCTAATCTCTTAGTAGCAGCTAATAAAGCTTCTGCGTTTTCCTGTAAAGTATGTTTACCTCCTCCCAGTATATTAACATCATCGGCATAAGCCAGAAGCTGATGTGTACCACTTAGTTTCAAGCCATTCTGTTTTACCTGAACCCTCCTAATGGCATACTCTAAAGCAAAGTTGAAAAGCAGTGGTGGTAGAGCGTCTCCTTGTCTCAGACCGTTGCTAATAGGGAACCTGTCAGATACATTCTTGCCTACCCGGACTCTGCTATATGTTGATAACAATATTAAAATAGATGTTAAACAGATACTATGAAGATGTGAACTGGATTAACATGGCGGAGGATAGTGTTCGATGACTCGATCTCGTGAACATGGTAAAGAGTCTTCAGATTTTTTAAAAATTGGGGAGTTACTGGCCAGAATTCTTTAAGAGGAACTGCCTAGTAGAGGTGGTTAGTTATTAGAAAGAACGTCTCAAATATCCTTACGACCGTACTGCTTATCTGAAACTGTTGAAAATAAGACATAAAATAATCTGTCTTGCATGTTTGGAAATTAATTTGATCTTACATCTTGTGAACGTAGTAACGAAACAAAGAATAAATTTTCACATGAGGGTTGAATCGGAAGGTGTTATTAAATGTAATAAGGTATTTTTGAAAACTAAAATGGATCTATATTACACACTATGCTAGCAAAGTGCAGACATTTTAATCTCGCATCTGGTGGTTTATATAGTAACCACAGTGGGTTAACTGCACAAAACTTTTGAAGTGCAATGCATCCAGTAGTGCTGTGCTGTCTATGGAAATGCAGTTCACAGTTCACAGTTGTAAAATGAGTATTGGTCGGCCAACTAATATTTCTGTTGCTGATATTTGGCTACGTGTTCCGGCTAGTCATAACCATTGTCTTGTAATGGTTAGGGATCCGAAGTTTTACAAGTTGATCTGTGTGAATTATTTAATTTTTTTAATGGTATGAAGTATATTAGAAAATTACAAAACGCGGTTTAAAAACCCCTGTTGTGGTCCACTTTACTTTTTAGATTACCTGTGACAGCCATTACGATTTATATTTTATGCTTCATCCTTCAGTCACAACAGTTCATTATTTTGTATGAACCTTGTCTGTATACGCGTCGTTTAAAAGTTTGCGTTACCGCATTATTGGTGAATTATGCGTTGTCGTTTTCTTAGTGAATTACGCTTCTGGTTATTATTTAATTGCGATCAATTTTCTATGAAGTTTTGAAGTTATCTTTAATTTTGTGTAATCTGATACCGGTGTCGATTTTACTAATAAGTTTTCGTGTGTGTTTATTACAGACGCCAATGTTTCTTTTTCTTTGTAGTTATACGTGTGTGTGTGTGTGTGTGTGTGTGTTTAATTTTTTAGCACACTTGTTATACAACGTACAACAGTACGGTGATTATGAAGGATAAGAACAACTAAATGATCAAGCCTTATTTTAAAGCACTTGACAGCAGGGACGAAGGAAAATTGGTAATTGCACACAGACAAGAAAAGTGAGGTAGATATCACATCACGTCTGCCCCCCCCCCCCTTCCCCTGGTTAATTCTTATCGACGTTTTAAAGGTCAAGCGGTCCAGTCTTCTTCGACCGCTTGACCCTGAAGACGAAGGTACTGCTATCCTTCGAAACTTTGGCAACTATTTACCAGTCAAAGGGAGCAAGAGATTTTCTCTTTTCCAAAACATCGTGACCTGTTCTGGGGCCTACCCAGCCTCTTGTGCGTTGGGTACCGGCGTTATTTCCCGGAGATAAAATGGCCGGGGCGTGAAATTAACCACTGACCTCCATCCAATACCGAGGTTAAGAATGAGTGGAGCTCTATACCTCTACTCCTATATATGTCTTCAGGGCATGGACAGGTATAACTTAGCCTGTACCTCTAGATGTAACACGCCTTTCAGCACATCAGGTTTAGTAGTAGTTATTTGTGAGCCGACTTACTGTATATTTTATTTACAAAAATTCCCAAAACAAATGGGTATGTATTTTGCTCTTAGCATTATTTTGCGATTCCTCACAAAACGTTTATTCCCAGTACTGCAAAATATAATAAATGCATAGTTCATTAATACGAGACGTTCGAGCTGGTTTCCAGTTACATGCATTTCTATTATTTTTCCGAGAAAGTAATCCACGTTTCTGGACAAACATGTCTGTCTGTGCTGGAATCCTGTCGTAGGTCTGCTGCAGCAACTCCAGCATGAAGTTCGTTAGCCTACTTAACGGCGACTCTTCTGAGCAGCACGTGCAAGTATTCGCGGCTTCTTTGTTTGGTTATGCAAATAGAGATAAGATAAACTTTTGAATAGCTATTTGCATAACATTCTACTGCTTCAAAGTCAAAACGGTTGTAGCAGAGGATGCGTGACTGAGCACATGTTCACTCATCAGGCATTACATCATTTTGCAACCAGAATAAAATTCGAACCCATGTTACGATTGGATGTTGCTAGAAACATTCATGACCAAGACATCCTTATTATTCATTTATTTTACAACGATACACTAAGTGCTCATGTTGCGAGATTAGAGGTTCTCATAACGTTATTGCTGCAGATTGAAGTCTTGCCATGCTGCTTACTTGCTCCATGGAGCAGATTCCTTCTTGAGAAGCTAACCGGGTCTCAGGTAATCAAGAAATTTCCCTCATTTTATGGAACCCGAAGGTTCATTACCGCATTCACAAGTGCCCGCCACCTGTCCCAATCCTGAACCAGCTCGATCCAGTCCATACCGCCACATCCCACTTCCTGAAGGTCTATCTTAATATTATCCTCCCATTTACGCCTGGGTCTCCCAAGTTGTTTATTTCCATCACGTTTCCCCACCAAAACCCTGTATACGCCTCTCCTCTCCCCCATACACGCTACATGTCCCGCCCATCTTATTCTTCTGGATTTTATCACCCGAACAATATTGGGTCAGGAGTACAGATCATCAAGCTCCTCATTATATAGTTTTCTCCACTCCCCTGCTACTTCTTCCCTCTTAGGCCCAAATATTCTCCTTAACACCCTATTCTCAAACATCCTCAGCCTACCTTCCTCCCTCGGTGCAAGCGACCAAGTTTCATACCCATACAAAACAACAGGCAAAATTATAGTTCGGGATCTCTTTAAATTTTGGGATAGCGAAGTGGAAGACAAAATATTCTGTACCGACTGACAGCAAGCATTCCCTGATGAAGTCTCGCCTTGTCGACTGGTAAGTGGTCACCGACATTTTTAAGTGTAGTATTATCTTCATGTTCTTGGTCTGCATGACACTATGAGAGCCAAAAAGTTCTTAGCTATTTGTGAAATTCCCCGCATTTTATGGAACCCGAAAGTTCATGATCGTGTTCACAGGAGCCCGCCACTTGCCCCTTTTCTGAGCCAGATCAAACCATTTCGTGCCGACCTATCTATTTAAGATCTCTTTTAATTTACCACTAGATCTTCCACGCGTTGTTTGGTTAATAGTGAGGAATTAATTGGTACCGTAGACTATCCGACTGTAGGCGAGGTATCGTATAAACCTATGTCGTTACAACCGTGTGGACTATTTGCATGCACATATACACCAGTACGTACACACGCGCATACACACACGTAGGCCTACAGACACAAGGGATTCGGACTTGAGAAGGAATGTTACTCTAAATTTGTTGTCCAGCCTCAGAATCTCAGCAAACTGTTTGAATTTCAAAGGGATGAAATTTGAAGTACAGTAGTCAGAGCGAGAAATTAGTGATTTAACCAATACAACCACCTAGGATTCTTATGCCATTGAAATTCGGGAGACTGTGATGGACTGGGCCTGTTAGCTTGGCTGAGTGGGCAAGGAATGCATGAAAATTTTGTTGTGGAAAACATCTTTGGATCATTCGGCTTACAAAATCAACGAGATGGGAAGATAACATTAAGACTGACCTTAGGGGAATAAATTTTGAAGAGCATAGATGCTGGAACTGGCTCAGGATCTGGGCCATTTGCGGCAACTGGTATTAAGGATGTTGAAACTTCGATTCTGCCACAACTGTATTAGATTATGTCAGTGCACGGCCTTGTTTGGAGCGTATTAACTGAACCTAAGAGCCTTTCAAATTGAAGCAAACTGGACGCCACAGTGAAACTTCCTCGGTGTATTGGCTCTGTGCGTTATATCGTGTATATAGTTCCAAGTCCCGGAAAAGAACGGGAAATAAAACCCAAAGGTCGCTTCTTGGCTTCTGTAAAGAATGTTCTTGTTTTTGTACGTTTCGGTTCACATTCTTTCTTGGTTGTAAACCATATCGCCTGTTTTCCCCATGAGGTACATGGCCAATGGTATTTGTATTTCATTTTTCCCACTGAATATCCAGTGCACGGCTAATATCAGTGGATGGTGGTCGCAAAGATAAATTGTGACTGGAAACCTAGAGTTTTTAGCAGCTAACCAAAAAGAAATCATTATTCTTGTTAGCATTACAACTGATTTCTGCATTGCCTAATTTCTTGCTAAGACTAGCAGAAGTTTTAAGACTCCTTGTATATCACCAAGCCATGAAGGCATGTGGGGGAGTGGAGATGTTACTCCACACATTCTCACCCTTGGCACTACATGAAGGAAACAGCGCTCATAACCCACTGAATAGGAGATTGGGAGATTTACAGAGCCAGTATGGGCGATGTGGCGAAAGACTAATATATTTCCGACGCCAGGGTTTGAATCACAGTTCCTCAGTTTTCCAGCCCTTAGCCAACTCACGATAACGGCTCATTAACGTGGATAATAAATACTGCATGAGGTATGGTACTGTGCAGTTACTTTATGTTTAGAAATATGGTGAATAGGGAACTGTTAGAAATGAACAAGAGAGGTTGTGTACGAACAAACGTAACATTGAGGCGCGTTCGTGCAACCACTGTTGCCGTGGAAAAGCAATAAGTAATAATATTCGGAGTATGTGTTCGTAGCCTCAGCTATCCAACATGCATTGCACATGCGCCGTAGTGTCGTCTGTGACCTCTCCGGCGTTACCATATTTTTCCACATTATTTCATAAACGGCATGATTTTCGGGGGGGAAAAAAAGTTATTGAAATAAAATATATGTTTTGATTTTCTCTACAAGTTTTGTATGAAAAATTTCCTATTAGAAGAAATAAGTAAGATATCATAAATGTACGTGGGTCTTCATGTAAAGTATCTCTTATTCTTGTTAGATTTTAATGGAACTTGAATTTTCTCGACAGATTTTCGAAAAAATGCTCAAATGTTGCATGAAAATCCGTCCAGTGGGAGCCAATTTGCTCCATGCGGGCGGACAGTTAGGCAGACATGACGAATCTAATATTCGCTTTTCATAATTTTGCGCATACGCTTAAAAAAAGGCTTAGTATTTTATCACCATCGTACTTGGAAGGGTCATTCAACCTTGGGTTGGACCCAACAATGGAAATTTGTCATGTTTATTATCTATACCAACAAATGCCCTACGTGTATATATATATATATATATATATATATATCATAAATACTCCTACATGTTTCGATGCACCCGCATCATCTTCAGAGAGTTTTATCCTTCTTATTAGGTTTACAAATTCAATAAAATCAGTATAATAAAATGTTTACGCGATCGTTATAGTTGATGATATTATACAATCTATAAAACGTTGTGAGATGTGTCAGCTGTTATAATTACAGTACATGGAAGTTATTAGCTTGGTGGCTGTATATACAGTCTGAACTGTCTTATAGGTGTAATCCCTGTGTTGGTGTTTCCGCATACAGGAAACACCAACATGTAGGAATACTTACAATATATAAAATATTATTTTAAAAAATGTGTATATATATGTTGTGCATTTGTTGGTCTGGATGATAAACTGTACAATATGCACGGTACATACATCAACATTTTTGTTATTTGTTTATGTTAATGTGGCACTGCAGAAATTAGATAACGTGCAGATGGTTGATTGCAAATGTGTGAGTTGTACTGCAGTAAAATTTTGGCACAAATTCAGAAGTAGTAAGGCTAGGAATGCACTACGACGGTCGGTGCGCGTGTACGTATTTCATTCTCTCATTATGCGTCCATGACGCTGCCAGCTGGAGTGTGTATGAATGAGCAGCAAGTTACTTGGCAACGCTGCAGCGTGTCGTCATTGCAATCTGATGACGTCATGAGGACCACCCATAAAGTCGCCGTGTTTCGTCACAGCAGATTAAAAGCGTGCAGACAATGTTTGCTGTCCTGAGCGAAATGACCCTGATGTCACATGTTGGCCTGCTCTCATTATCTGTTGACGACCACCTGAGCACTGTTGTAACCCTTTGAATACTACAGTGAATCAACATATATGTAAGATGCAGTTCGTACCTCAGTGAAAACGCGGTGTACTTTCATTAAAAGACCAGTAAATTAATGATGTATAGAGAGGCAGTCGCTGTTTATTGTAAAGCTCACCTAAGATACTATGTATGAAGATGCATACGGAGACTAGTATAGCTCTACCCATTCTTAACCGCGGCGCTGGGTGGTGGGTGGTTGGAAGACGCCACGCCTCGGCCGTTTTAATCTCGAGTATGTCTATGAAGGATCATACGAAATACATAAACACAATGTGTGAGAAAAATGTAGTGTTTTATGGTGTTAAACATGGTGGTATGGTAGCCACTCTGCTTAAGAAAATTTATCTATATCGACGCAATACAATCTTATTGACAGCGTCGAAAAATGAGGGGGAACGGGAGGACTTCGTTTTGCATTTCTCAGCTTTTCAAATTCCAGTGATCCCAAACGTGACGTTCTCACAAACCAGGCTACAGAATGTTTTATTTAAAACTTGGTCGGGATGTACGTTAGTTTTTTTTAGAATGCGTTTGCTGGCCACAATTTCGCTACCCAAATGGTTTTTCATATTTGATTTATATGATAAAGGTAATGGTAGATTGCGAAATGCGTCCTAACATTTATTATAACTTAAACTGGTGAAAATAGTAGACATATTGCAAGAAAGATGGTTTCCAAAGAATGGCAGTGTGTTGCCAGAGGAGAAAGACAGTAAGACGTAGGAGTGAATGGAAAGACTGGCTCCTAAGGATCGAACTCCCGATCGTTGCGGGGGATGAACAAGCGGAGTAGAAGGCACAGCTATACGTATGAAAAACTGGAAAAGAAAAATCTCTCGCCTCCGTAGGGGTAAGAAATTTTTCTCTTCTCCACAACCGTTCTCACTGAATCTAGGGCCCACCCAGGCTCCAGTTTAGCGTGTACCAGGCTTATTTCCCGAGGGCAAAGCAGCAAGCGCGTGAAGTTAATCACTAACCTCCGTGTAGTGCAGAGGTTTAGAAAGAGTGGAACTGTACCTCTCCTTCCCCTGTATGCGTTAATGGCATGGAAAGGGAAAACTTTACCCTTTTAAATGACTTTCTGAGCTAATTCTGTTGAGCTCTCTTGTCCGTTTTAGTTAGAGTGCATGGTGGCTTATTTAAAATAGTCGCGAATATACTGAATTATCTAGTAACACCAGATGCTAATATAGCCTGATTTTATTAAGAGGTGCCAACCGATCTCTTAAGTGGTACCAAAATCCGCATCCGTTCGAATGATTCGCCACCCTTGCCCTTAAGGTGGTAGATTATAGACGTATTACGGTGGATGTTGGCGTAGGCCTACGTAATATACAGACGTTTCGGGAATGGGCTTCTTGTCCGTCATCAACAGAATAAGTTTAATAATGTTACTTTTATCTGATCCCGGAAGCATAGCCAACTCCCACTACGTCATATATATCGAGTTTGCCCCAGGTATTGGATAATGTTTAACGTAATGGTCATTTATAGACACTTTATTGTTGAAAGTCGGACACATGTTGCATGAGATTCCAAAAGAAGAGAGGAAATCTACGGTGCGCTGACGAAGTTCAATAACTTACAGGTTACAGCAGAAGAGGGTAGTATTTAATTTTGTCAGTAAATCGTTATTACTGATATCATTTTAACAATTTTGCATACAACATGTTTGTGTTCTTGCATTTAGGTTACAATCAGAAAATTAGGCGATTAGATGAGACAATATGCAGGGTTAATTATGATTAATTAATTGTTCGATATATCATTGTGTAAAGGGAATGTTCAACCTAGAAGAGCCCGTGAAGGCCCAGAGGGCGCTGGTACACAAATACTGCAACATTGGAATTACGGTAAATCCATTCAAAACACAATAATTGTTTATTTGCAACATGTTTCGGTCTAAAAGGCCATCATAAGGTCATACACAAATGTAATATATATATATATATATATATACGCAGTTTACATGGGAATGAGATCTCAAAAACCTCACAATTTATGATCTTATGTGGGTATGCAAGACATGGGAGAAGAATAGCCTTGGGAATGTAATTTGTAGAGTTATGCATTACAGTTTTAAAAAGACTGGACCATTATCAAGCACAACGGGGATGCATTATCCTAAGAATACTGTAGTATATTGTACCGCTGATAGTAGCTGTTAGTTTAATTCAGTTTCAGTCCGTAAGGGAGCATTGGTGAGTCGTACAATGACAGTCCATTACGGTAGAATGTAAAATAACAACGTGACGACATTGCGAAAATTTTCTTGCCTTAGGTTTAATGGCATTGCTTAATGCACTATTGGAACTAGGAGCTAAAATGTGGGACAGAGATAGATCATGGACATACCTGCACACCACATATAAAGAATTGCTTTGTAAGTCAAGAGTTTAAAAAAAAAGTGGCGAGTGTGCGAAACTTTGAAGATGTATCCTACAGATTTAACGTATACAAAGTTGCGGTTGCGTAATAAGTGGAGATTGATAACTATATATGATCCAAAACTTAGTTTTGTAAATTATATTCACGAGCAAAACATAAATTCTGCTTAATAAAGGAGGTACCCTGGAACAGAAATTCTATATATTCATCATTCTGCCTCTTCCGTACGCATGCTCGTGCCTGGTGGACACGTCTCGTGTGATGCTTGATGCATCGAGCTGAAAGTCCGTCCAAACATATCTGACATCGTGCCCTTGGAGCCTGACGAATTCTGAATATGAGAAACCGACAAACCTGTTGACAAAATTTGCGCTTGTATTCGAGAGGTATGTGATTTACTCAGGAGACTGGCTTTGACCTTGGCCGTGGTTTCACTTGGGTGTTTATGAACATTAAGCGGCGTATTCCGATTAAAAGTACATTAGACTCGATGGAATTTTCTGTTGTGGTCTGTCTTGTTAGAGCTCTGTATGAGTTTGACTCAAGACCTTGTTATGAACTGAGTACCTAACAAATGGCCGCCAGCGGAAGGTGATAAAGGCTTAAGTTTTTTACGTTATGCGTATGTTTTCTTTGAGAGCTTCGACCGGAGATAAGGGACCGCCAATCACTCTCTCAACGCCAAAACTTTCGAGTCTGGACCAGGTTGCTAATTATCCACGTGTGAGATGTGTCGTGGTTTGCCTCTCCTCATTGGCGTCTTAGGCCATGCATTTTGTCAAATTCTTACGTGTTCGTCATTCATTAACATCTTTCAGTTTTGTTCGACACTGCAAACACTGCGTGAAAAAGTGGCTCAGTCTGCGTCATAAAATAGGCCTATACGACAATACAGAATTACAGAGATAAATGTTTGAATATCCAATGCTACATTAAAATGACTTTTGTTGTTGTTGTTGTTGTTGTTGTTGCAAACTTGGTAACGTTTGATGTAAGAGTTTTCGGTTTCGTGGCAAAACGTTGGAGCTCTTGTGAACCACGGATATTATGACAGATGACTGTATACGTTTGAACCAGCAGTGTTTAACAAGTAGTTGTGAGTAACTTCTGTTCCATTGTGCACAGTGAAAGTTATTGCCTAGAGCTGGTGAATTAATATTTGTACGATTAACTTTTTGTGTATTGATTCCAGTAGTATAACATAGATTTCTCTAACTTTGATAGTCTAACCACAAAGTTTCCTACAGGCGCCATGTTTTTGTTACCGTAAAACAATTCGTAGTGGTCAAAATTTATGTACAGTACGTGTTCATAAGGTACTTTTCAGGCATTCCTAGTGGCTACAGTTCTTCCAGGTTTCAGCACATGCGCATGTTTTTAGGGAGACTCCTACTGACATATAGTGACTCGCTACGGGCTGGGCGGTTCGGGGTTCGAACCCCGGTGGGGGCGATATTTTCCGCACCGGTTCAGACCGTCCCTGGGGCCCACCCTGCCTCATGTACAATAGGTAACGTTTCTCTCAGAAAGTAAAGCGGTAGGACCGTGGCGTTGGCCACCCACCCCATCTAGCGCCGAAGCTGAAGAAAGAGTAGAGCTATACCTCGACTCTATAGGGTGGACTCTACCTTTTACCGACATTTAGGAGAAACATATTGTTTCCATCTTCAGGATCCAAAATATGGCGGCAGGAGTTCCCTCTGGACCTTGGCAACAACACAGAAACAATTAGCTTTCATGTTTTCGTTCCATCCAACGCTAAATAAGCTCTGCAGTTGTTGCAGCATCATTAAATATTCCAAGAACCTACAGTGTCATAGCGAAATGTGGGATGTGCAGCCAGCTACTGTGGCAAAGAAGTATACATGTTTTATTGTTTTCACTATAGCGGAACAGAATGGCCGTCAGTACCCAGACTGTATCATAAAAATTGTACGTACGTTGGCCGAACGCCATTACATTTTGAGTCACTGAAGGGAGGGAGAAGTTAACGAACTACATGATACGGAATTTATCTGGCTGTGAAATCTACATTTCAACATAACAAGAGGAGTCTGATGTGAGAAGGGTGACAGTTTCTCTCCAAAATTTTAGTAAACGTTGAGGTCAGCGTGATCAAAAAATTCTGCTTAGTGACTGCAAAACAAAAGTGGCCATTAATTTTAGGCTGTTCACAGAGTGAACTTATTGGATGCACAAATGAGAGGAGCCCGATATCACGGGAGACTTCATATGGCGTAGTATGGTGCAGGATTTCATTCAGACGTTAATTCAGCGAACTGAAAAAGGAATTTCCTGTTTTGTTCAAATTGTTTTCATTGCGTTTACAGAACGTCATTGGACTATCCTCAATAATTTGAAGCGAGTTCTGAGCCTATCTTCATACCTACGTTCCTCAGTATCCATTCTACTAGTACCGATGTATTTATACATCAGCATATCTCAAGAAACGTTCTTTTGTGTGCTGAATTAAGGTTGCAGAGTTCCAGGATTTTGAAAACGAAACTGATGTACTGCTTGCTTTATAAGTGAATCAGTGACACTTCGTGAACTGCTGAGCTTGTAGGGGTTTAGGGCTGCATTACGGAATTGAAAAGATAATCGTGAATGCAGAATCTGCTAGGTTTAGGCATGAAGTGGACCTAACCTATTTAAGTTTCACATCATGAGGCCGAAACCTGTGGCTGAAGACCTCATAACGAGGTCTGTGTTATACTCAGATGTGTTTCAAAAATGTCCAGTGCCTGCAGATTATATCCAATTTCTTCACACAGTGCCACTTTAAGTTAGTAACGTGCTTAAAATAAGAAGATGAAAAGTGAGAAAATTCAGATACCAGCAGAGGATGTCAGTTGCAGGTCTAGAAGAGCAAATTTATGGAACCGGGTAGAAGTAGTAACAGTTCAGGCTTTTCGGAGTAACTTGTTGCTGTCTTTTTTTTTTCAATAAAGGTTGACTAACTAGATGACACTTGCTTTATTATCTACTGCTCAACATGTTTCAGACGTTAATACGTCCATCTTCAGGAGCTTGCGACTATTTGTTGCGTTGTGTAGGCTGTAATGATAGAGGTTTTGTGTG